>MAAC01005986.1_pt1 | contig 57684 bp, 69 predicted proteins | sample 1115981 | NCBI WGS metagenome assembly MAAC01 (sample SAMN04961126, study PRJNA320927) | seawater metagenome | isolation source: sample BD02T64 sea water enriched with oil for 64 days | place: USA:Gulf of Mexico | collected 2013-07-27 | reverse complement strand
GTTGTTGATATTCAATGTACTTACTGGAGTCCACGCGTTAGCACTTGCATCCCATATCTTGTACGGTATAGAAACACTTGCAGCAGGGACAACTTGTACACTACCGTCAGCGCCTATGGTAAGGCCAGTAGTTGTGGCAAAGGCAATACGATCGCCAACAGCTAAGGTAATACTACCAATGGTTGTATCACTAGGTGTGTGCTCTTGTACTGTCTCGGTACCCGCCGTATCAGTAGGGATAGTTACATCCGTGAACTCAACAACAGACCAAGTAGCAGGCTTAGCAAGGGTTACTTGCGTACCAAAGGTTACGACACCAGCATCATCTTCAGCAGAGAATGTGTAAGGTCGATCCCAATCTAGTGCTATATGTAACGGGATGGTTACTACAGGATCATCTGTAGACCAGTCAGTTACAGTAAGTGCTTGCCCACCAAGTAATATGTTCTGAGTGGTTGGGTTTACATCAAGGTCAGTACCATTAACTACTACCCCAACCTGTCCAGCTTCTACCGAGTTATCGCCGTCAACATCTACAATGATTGGGACAATAGCCGTGATCGTTATGTTGAATGTATCAGACGCAGTAGGGCCAGCACCATCGGAAGCAGTAACAGTAATAGCTACAGCACCAGCAACACCTTCAGTACCCGCGCTTGTTAGGAAACCTGCGGAGGTCAGAGCCATGCCAGTTGGCATAGTACCACCAGTTACAGAGAAGGTTAATGTATCCCCTGCGTTAGGATCTGAGAAGTGTTGGCCAATGTCTATATTGATTACAGAGCCAGTGGCAAAAGATACATCAGGTACGGCAGAATCAAGCTGTGGGTTCTGGTCAACTACAGCCTGTATGAAAGCACCGGCAGTCGTACCTAGTAAGGCAGGAACCGATTCAGACTTTAGACGGTAGTCACGTGCAGCATAGTCCATGAAGTCGCCGGAAGTTACTCCAGCAGTTACAGCACCATAAGCATTGAACGTGGCATCACTAGCAGCATTGTTGGCAGATCCAGTAGGAGCTGTGCCCGAGCTAAGTAGGAATGCAGGGTTAGTAGGCGAGTGCAGTACACAGCGGTTGAAGCTTGAAGCCCCAGTTGTTCGCAAGAATACACAAGCGTTTGCACTTGAAGTGCCACCAGCAGCATTGATGAACGAAGAACGCAGGCCAGTCATGCCAACCGCGCCTTGTAAATCTATCACCTTGTTAGCATTACCGTTTGCATCGCCAGGGTGCTGGACAGCTACAGAGTCAGTAAAGTTAACATTGGTCGAGTTGTTCGTCATGTTGAAGTAAGCATCTATGACTGAGGCTTCAAAGGTTAACTCGTTATAAGTATCGCCAGTTGTAGTGAAGTCAAAGTTGCGCACGTACATGTTCAAGAACTTAACATTGTTCTCTCGGAAGTCTAAGTTGAACCCGCCAGCATCCAAGACAGCAATGCTAGGTAATGTTGCAGTACGAATATCACCGACGCATTCAGCACCAGGTGCAGCCGTTACCGTGATAGCAGCAGCCGAACCATATCTAAACTGGAAGTTACCAGTAAGGGTAGTCGTGCCCGCAGGCACCTGAAGGATTGCTCCCTCGGCGTCTACGGTATTTCTTTCTGCATCATGCCACGCCTGGATAGTAGCATAGTCAGTACCAAGTAAATGAGTAGCCAATTTCTTATGCTCCTAGTGTTGGGTAGCCAGCGGCTGTGATTGGTATACGGAACTCACGGAATGCCGTTGCTTCAGTGTTGCGCTTGACAGCCACGTAAACTACATCCTGTCCAACCAAAGGTATCTGGTCAGTCTGGTAATGTACCTTGTTGTGTCCGCCAGAGTTTACACCGACAACAGCATTCCAAGGATCTTGCTTCTTACTTGTAGGTGCTTCAGTACCATGAGCATCGAAGCCACCATTATCATAGAAGGAAGAGTACGCATACTTAACAGAATAGACTCCATCAGTCTTGCTTACTGTCTCGTTACGGCCCCACTGAACCCAAACTGTATTTTCATTGCCAGGGTCTTGGCGGATCGTATGCGCACAACCTTTAATGTTCTGGTAATCTACATCAGCATAAGGCTCAGTATAGAACTCAATGCCATCTACCCACCAAGTCGAAGGATAGTTGTCTACCCCGTACTTATCAGATATGTAGAAGTAAGTGATCATGTCGAAGTAGTTCTCAGCACGAGTATCGCCTGTGTAATCAGAGTAATCGTTGTTGCCGAAAGTGTTCTCCATTGGCCAGTACCAGTCACCTGGATCACCGTATGATTCTTTGTCAGAACGTTGAGCATCAGGCCACGCATCTACTTCTATGCAATGCCAGTTGTTAACATAGTCAAGGTTGTAGTAGTGGTATAGCTTGAAGTTATCAGTCTCTTTAGTACCAGTACCAGAGCCAGGACGACGTAGATAGATACCCATGTGATGGTTAGTTGCTCCATCAGGTTGCCCAGCGTTGTTTGCATAGACACCACCTCCAGCAGCTTCACTCGCAGTTGTTGCAGCCACGACAGTGCTAGGTGGATTCCAGATCCAATAGCGCATCATGTTGTACGTCTTCTTCTGCCAAGTTGCGGCAGTCTCTTCACTTAACTGAGAGTACTTGCTTGCATTATCTTGGTTGTAGTAAGACAGAAACATGGAGCCAGCGTTACCAGGCGAGCCATTGCCACCGTTACGGATAGATCCAGTGTCACATATAATGCGCATGGACTTAGTACCGAACAAAGGCTTGTCACTTGTTATCTCGGCAGTACCATCACGTCGATCGCCCGAAGTGTCAGCATCCTTTTGGAAATACTTGCGTATGTCTCCCTCGGAACTGGTAGAGCGCTTGATAGGTATAACATCACCAGCATAGTTTTCGAAGCTGTCGAATGTGATGCTGTTTAGTTCTTGCGAAATCTCAGGAGCGTTACCGGCAGCATAGGCACCGTACATGCCATTACCTTGGTTCTTACTCTGAGCTATGTTCATTGTTATAGCCATGTTATCCCTTGAGCGAGTTCCAGCCCGAAGGCTTTTCAATGTACAGGCCAGAGGCAGTATCAACATCTAATGTTACAGACGAACCGCTGACCAAAGTTATAGTAGCCAGGATACCACCTGACTCATCCTTAATATCGAATGACTTGTTCTTATCGGATCTTCCATCCAATCTAGTCTTGAGACTCATTAGTAACTCCTAGCTCCAAGCCTCGTAGCTCATGCCACCTTCAGCGAAACCTATAATGGCAGCATCGGCAACATTGTCAGCAAAGTCATCATGTCCTGTTGAGGAACCAAACTCTGACTGACCTACAAGTTCAAGGATCATATGTTCTAAGTGTTCATGTACAGCCGGTAAGACAATCTCACCTGACTTTAGGTAGGGTATAGCATTAAGGAAGCGAGTGAACTTGTCATTGGCTGTTGTGCCATCTCTAGCTACTGGCTCGACTGTTACCGTACCATCTTCCATGAACTGTTGATTCAAGAACAAGCCAGAAGACTTATCCTCCATATGAAGTGCAGTAGGTCGTATCCTTGTTGCGTTTGGGTTCCACTTTTGATGCTTATCCCAGAAGTCTCTCATCTGTCTAATAAGCTCAGGCACAGTCCACTTACCGAGTATTACATCTAATAGGTAAAGCCTTCCATCCTGGTGCATCCCCCATACGCAAGCTACTGTGTAATCTGAGTAGGTCTTGGTAGTGGAGGCTGTATCAGCGGTCATGAAAGCAAACCTGATCTTGCTAAGGTCTAGCTTTTCATAGAGAGCAATGTCTTCCCTTGTGATAGAGACTTTACCTTTACCGATAGGACTCCCCATGTACTGGCTGTAGAATGTATAGGCATCCTTCATGCGCATGGTTTGCAGAGTCTTAATGTTCTTACGCTTAGGCCAGAAGCTAGACTCACCAAACTCATCGAAAGCTTCAGGTGGTCGCTCTAGGTCGTACAGGATAGGTTCGACATGTGTATAGCCAAACTTCTTTATCTCTGCATCGTAGTAAGCTTGACTGCCCGTTTCCTTGGTTATGATGCCAGGAATGTTCAGCCATTTATATATGGAGCCATCGCCGCCTTTCATGAGGTAGCCACATAGGTCATCTGCATTCAGTCGTTGCATGATAATCACTAGAGGTGTCTCTTCAGTAGCAAGACGGGACAGCAAAACGTTTTGGTAGCGGTTGTTACTCTTCTCACGTTCGGTCGGTGAGTTGGCATCATCTGGCTTGAGGTAATCATCAATACAGAATAGACCAGAGAAAGAACCTTCTACAAGCGTGCCAGCACCTTTACCAGTCATCTTACCTGTGGGTGGTATCGCATGTAGAACCCCTGCACTCTCGGTGCCAAGCTTCTCCACGGACTTCTTCATCTTATCAATGACCACATCTGGGAAGACGCGTTCGAAGTCGGGGTCGCTCATTATGGCACGTATGTAGCCTGCACTCTCTGCAAGTACATCAGTGTTAAACCCAGTAAGGATAGTCTGGGCACAGGGGTTGACGCACCAAGCATACAACGGAAGCATTTGGGAGACGATTAGTGTCTTGCCTGCTCGCGGTGGTATGTTTATTATCATTCTAGGTGTCTCTTGATCTATCAGCTCTTGTATGGCTGTGAACAGGACATCATAGTAATCGACATAAACAAGCTTGGCACCTGTTAGTACTCTGAAGCAAAAGGATGAAAACTTCTTGAAGTCACTTAGTAGCAACTCACGTAAAGCATCAACCTCATGGTTCTCTAATGAATCTATGTAGCTCATGGTACTCCTTAGGAGTCCAAGAATGCTGATAGAATGTCATTAGCTCCTTCTTTGGACACCAGTATAATGGCAGCTTGGCCAGTGACTTGTTGTCCTTTGGCTTCAGCAATTAAGCGTGAAATTTCTTGCGAGATCTTGATAGCGGCATTTACATCAGGAAGTAGTTGTATCTCGTTACCTTCCTCATCTTCCTGTCCTCTACCTAAGGCTGTCTCTTGTAACTCAACCATCTGCAAGATACGTTCTGTAATGTGCAAGCCAGCCTCGCCTAACTTCTCTGCTAACAACTCAGTATACCTTGCACGTATGGCAGGGTCTTGCTGGATTGCTCGCTTGAGGCTCATTAGGTTATGGTTTAAGTGCTGGCGGGATACTAGCTTGAGGTTGCCGTTGTGAGCTGCCATCAGTTGAGCTATCTGCTCTGACTCGTGGCTTATGCTTATTAGGTCGGTCAAGTATCTTCTCCAAGTTACTAAAGGTGCCTTGGCTCCTATGTGGGTTGTGTAGTGACTCTACAATGTCGTCGATAGCATCAGGGTCGTCCTGGCGCTTACCAAACAGTTCGTGTATCTCTTCATCCCATGATGACATGAGTTTATTCTCCTAAACTAAACAGTACTAGATAGTACTAGATAGAACTAAACAGTTAATAATAACTAATAATAAATAATTAAAGACAAATCCTAAGTACTGGAGTGCTACCGCGCTTCGCTTGCTTTAAAAGACTTAAAGAAACCCCCCTTACCCCCCATGACTTTTGAGAGACCCTTATCAATAGCACAAGTCTCACATACATTTTTGGCAAATATCCACGGGGGACTAAGGCTCTAGACGAAAAACTTTTCTAGATTGACCATGCTCTCTGGAGTCCAATCTCCAAGCCCCGTTACAGGCCCTAAATCGACCTCATACTTGGCTTCCCAATAGACCTTTAGCTCCTGCATATAGTTCCTTGAGTACAGCTCTATGAAGCAATCAACGATCAGACGGTACAATTCGGGTCTGTAATTTACATGTGTGGCAAAGGAATCATGAATGAAAACCATGGGTATACCAAGCAAGTCCATCTTCCTGGCTACCATGCGCAGGTGAGTAGCATCCAAGCTGTGTATGATGTTAGGTGCTATGGCTGACCTGTGCTTACGTGAACAAGGTAGCCGCTCGCTAAAGTCTTTGATCTGCAATTGGAACTCTTCACCATTGCTTAGCTTACATGCTAGTACCTTCTTAACTCCAGCCACCTTACGCTGTACACAGTTGAAGCCATCAGGTGTTATCCACTCAATGTCAACATTGCCAGCTTTGGCTATGGTAGCAGCAGCATCACTCACCCAACCGACAGCCTCAGACAGTTCGCCCAAGGTCTCATTAAGACTCTCATAGACTTCCTTGCCTAACTGGAAAGTTTCAGCACGCTCCAGCCCATCATCCTTATACACATACTTCTCTTCATCTACATCCCAGTACGAGGTAGCACCAAACAAGCTGGCCATATGATCAGCACTGGTTACCATCTTGGCATTGTATCCCCAAGTCATGACAGGGATCTTAGCCGCCTTCCTTGTAGCATAGTGCTTCTTGTCATCAGGTAGGGTTTGCTTCCACTTGTCTGCAATGTACTCATAGATGTCTAGGTCGTGCGCTTCCTCATGCATCCCAATGTGGCGGGTAATGGCATTCGAACGGGTTAAAGCGCTCCAGTGTTGCAGCCCTGAACAACGCCCGTCTAGCGGTATAAAGGCTGGCAGGGGGCGATTCTTATCAATGTGGTACTCAGCTATCAGTTTTGCATTAGCGAGGTAACAGAAGGGCTTATCAGCCGTGTGCCACTCGTCAACGTACTTGCCTGGTTCACTGGCGTGCATCCACATTTGCTCAACAGACCACTCCTGTTCTGAATAGCCTTCGGTAGCCTCCAGCAGAGCGGCATATCCCACTTCTGAGAGGACTTGGGCATAACTTGGTATCAATAGTGCTTTCTCGTGATCGGCACCCTGAGGGCTAACACCGCAAGTCGTAGTCACATACATACGAGAGCGGGAGTCTAGGAAGTAAGGGAAACGGAATGCCTCTTCCTCAAGTACCTTTGCACTAGCTATGGTTCGCTGGTACATGCAAGACTTTACAATGTCCTTGGTAGCCTTGGGATACTTCTCTAGGTTCTCTTGTACAAACCTGTTAACAGTAAATTGTTCCTGTGCCATACGCTTAACTACAGCCGAAGTACGGATATTCTCATGACTCCTTATGCCACCACGGACAGCTATGTACGTACTTAGGTAGTCCTTGCCTACTATACGAGGCATGGTTACGGCAGAATCTGGGCCTACTACCTCACAGATTTTGAGCTTAAGTAGCTTACGGGTAGCCTCTACAGTGCGTTTATTAAAACCTGTAATGATTCTAACGTATCCTTGTAGCTCTAACTCGCCCATGAAGCGTAACGCCACAAGCATAGGTTGGTCAGCCTCCAGCATCTTCTTAGCCATAGCTGGTACTAACGTGTGCAATTCTGTGCCAAACAAGGCATGGAGTGAGAACAAGCAGTGTGTATAACAGCGTTGCCAGACTTCCCACTTCATCTTATCCCAACGGCGCTGGTTAACATCATCAAATCTAGTAATACCAGCCGCCCTTGCTGGCCTGGGTAGCTCAATGCCACCCTCCAGCTCTATCATTCCTACCATTACAATGCCTTAGTGTCGAATGCCTCCTCATCCTTATCGGTACGGAAGTGCATGAATTTAACTGCATAACGGAACTTGCCCGTCTCATACAGTTCTTTATAGCTAACTTGCATGAGTTTGCCCACGTGCTGTTGTGGATTTACCCATAGCTCCTTACGCAAAGCCTCTGTGAAAGCGGTGACCTTACCATAAGCAGTATCGAAACCACCCAGTTGACCCTTGAGGTTGCCCTTAACATCCTTCTGCTCGAACCAACCAGTGACTCTAACATCAGCAGTCAGGGTAGGTTTATGCCTGTACCAGCGACCATTGTTGCGTATGATCAGACCTTCATAGCCTTTAGATACAGCGCCTTCCATCAACTGGTCAGCCTCTTCCTTGCCCAAGTCCCTGATCATAGCTAAAGTCAAGCGAGGATCTGCACCTTCAGGATGGTAGTTAAGAGGGAACACATCAGCAGTACCTACCAACATTTCAGGGTTGTGCTTGTTCAGGTTGCCATTAATGAAATGAAAGTTACAGCCACGTCTGTACAGCTCACAGTCACCAAAGTGCCGTATCTTGTTCAAACCCTCAGGAGTTACAAACTTTTCCAAGCCTGGTGGTACCTTGTTATTGCGGGTAACTATCTTGCCTTCTCTATGAAGCAAGCGCACACCGTCAATCTTCCGTTCGATGCGGGAAATCCCCTTTAGCTTTTGACCAGTGTAAGTTAGCGCCTTAGTGAAATCAGTTCGACGGGACACGGCCTTTCTCCAGTTCGTTATCAAACTCAGCTTGCTTCTGTTCAACGACAAAAGCCTTGCCACGGTTAAAGAATACATTGGCGATACCCAAGCAAGCAGCAGCCCCGATATGGATAACGTTCTTGGCAACACCATCTTCAGTAGTGAATATAGCCAAGCCTGTAGGAGTGCCGGCGATTTCTAGAGTGTTGGTTTGACCTTCTAGAATAGCTGTTTCTACCTTACCCATAAGATCTTCTTCGAACACATGCTCGCCTTGCAGATCAGTTAATGGTAGTACTTCTAAGTCGTCAAGGTTGATTGTCTTTGACATAATTGTTTGTGCCTTGTTGCTGTAATGTACGATGAAGCGCCAGGATGAGCATCCATGACACCTTGTAATGTTTCGGAAACTTGATTGTATGAGACAGGTCTACTGGCCCCACCAGTACAAGCTTTACCGTTTTGATCTAGTGCGAGCCAGTACATCTTAATACTCCTGCATTAATCTCTCAAGAGAGGTGAATAGTACGTCATGATCAAGGTAGCCATACCGATTAGTGAATGCTTTTAGATGTACAAAGCCTCTCTTCTCAGTGTTGTTAGCCCCTCGGTAGCCTTCATCATCAATATAGAAAGCGCCAGCACACACACCGAAGTGCGGTTTACCTAGAAGGTTCTGGCGTGTACCCATCTGATACTGTTGTTGATGCCCATGTACGAACGAGTGTGGGAATTTATTCAGTTTATTCTCTATGCTCCCACCTACTGGACGGCCTGACTGTGCGGCAGCTAGATAATGCACAAAGCAAATATCATGAATGAACAAAGGTTTTAGGAAGTCATGCACTTCCCAACCCTCTCGCTCAATAAAGCCATCAATATCAATCAGTCCTTCCAGCACAGGGTTGTTCTCGATATACCTATCCAGCCTATTCTCATGGTTGCCCTTGATGAAATGTAGCTGGGGTCGGTACACGCTTGCCTTCTTGCTTTTACTATTACGTTCTCTTGAGTAATCCATTATAAGTTGTAGTGCCCGCTCGCCTCCTGCAAGATCGTTGACAAGCCTTCTACCTTCAGACTCCAACACGCTGGCATAAGAGGATAAGGATTCAAAGTCCCAGTGATCACCTATGTGGATGATCGTACCTGGCTTATGTTTCCAGATATACCGAGCTAATGATTCCAGATGTCTTGTGTCAGATGTGTTGCTGACTTGGGTGTCTGCTATAACTAAAACGTCATACTCTTTCATGCTATACCTTTTTCTTTCGACGAACTACACGCTTCTTAGGCTTTTGCTTGCCCTTCTCGTGATCGAAAGTTGGGTGAACGTAATTGGTAGGGTTTGCATCGTAGTGACGCAAGTAATCTACCAGACGGAGAAGCCACTCAGTTGTGTCTGTCTTGACCATGTGGTCTTTAGGAACACGCCTGCGTACTGCTTCCATCATTAAGCCCTCTGCTATGTTACAGAAATTACAGAGAACTCCTCTTAAACGACCGTTCTTGTGGTCGTGGTCTAGAGTGGGGCGACCGATCGCCAGCCTTTCTTTACACAGCGCACATCTATGCTGTTGCTTGGCACCTATGGCGGCTCGGTATTGTGCTATTTGAGATGTCTTAACAAGTACTATGCTCATCAGTGAAGATCTGCCCAGTCTTAATATTCATGTACTCGTCACGGCTATCACAAGTCCAGCGCTTTATCATGCCGGTTTCCTTGTCAAAGTCGCGTACCATGAATAGTAGGTTCGCTTGGTTCTCCCACATTTCTCTGAAGTTCTCTCCAAAGCGTGCTTGGTATTCTGATCCTACAGCTTGGTTCATTGCTGCAATCTTCTGCTCATCCGTGGCACTTGCTCCAGCACCCATCACAGCCGACGATATGATCTTGATAGCCTGTTTAGGCCCAACACCTTGTCGGAGGATACGTACATTGCCCTTGTTCGGCCCAGACTTAGTTACAACTGGCCCGCGTATACCACAACCAATAATGTTATCAGCCCCGTCTCCAGTCAGCATTTGCAAGTAGAAGCCTGCTTCGCCTGTGAAGTATACCTTCTTGCCCATGTCCCAGAGTTCACCGATGCCAGAGATTTCTACCAACTGGCGAGTATGTTCATCCAAGTGAGTCCCAACTAGTTGTCGGAGATCCTTGTCAGTGCTCCAAAGAATTTTAGTCTCGTCAAAGTAAATGGCAAGCAGGTCATCCGCTTCCAAGAACTCTTCGTAGATAGCATTCAGGTTAACCTTACACCACTTCTTAATGAAGGTTAGGTTGACTGGTCTGTCCTCATCCTTACGGTTGGCCTTATAGTCATCAACAATGAAGTCTCTGAAGTTGGTCTTGGTAGTGATGAAGAATTGGTAAGATGTGCAGCCAGACTGTACTAGCATCTCATTGATATGGCGCTTGATTAGGCCGACAGTCTTAGCTCGTGCCACGTCAGTATCTTCATTGAATACACAGCATGGCTTGTACAAGAGTATATCGCCATCAATAAGTAGGGTCTTGCCATTACCAAACGGGTCATCCGCGTTCAGTTCTTCAAGCTCTACCTCAGGCTCGTGTATCCAGCCTGTATTATTTTGTTCTGGATCTATTTCGTTATCAAACATTTAAACCTCGTCGAATGACAGTAAGTCACCCTCTGCAAAATCTTCAGCCTGTTGCCTAGCATCAGACTCAGTATAGGCAGTGATGTAAGTCATCTTCCCGCCATGTGTTACTACTCTCCATTGTCGCATGATACAAACCTCAGTTGCCTGCCCCATTACAGGACAGGCTAGTACTACTTATAGATCAGGAATTTCATCATTGAACTCGGCATCAGCTTCAGTGTTAACTGCTTCTGGATCGACTTCTTGAAGTTCTTCTACGCCAAACGCTGACTCATCCATCTCAGCACTTCCACCAACGAATGGTACAAGGTGAGTAACACAGATGCCTACAGGATAGCAGTATACGCCGTGATCGTTTTCGACAGGATTGAACTGGAAATGCCCACGTGTGCCATGGCCGATGTTGGTATCCATTGCGATAGTGTGTGCAGGAACTGACTTGTCCTGTACTCCACCCATGATGCCAATAACCTTGATAGCTTTAGACGGCTTGCGAGTAGTTAGCTTGGGGTTGCGAGGATCTTCGAAAGCCTTACCAGACAATACAGACTGGGTAAACTTAATCATGATCATCTCTTCCTCAGGTAGAGGGATGCCCCACTGCTCAACGCAATCTTCAGGCTCAAACTCTTTAACGTTAGGGAAGTTCTTAGCAGTAGGAAACTGCTTCTTCAATGCCTTAAAGCGAGTACGTGAGATGAGTATCTTGACTTCATAGCCATGGAATTCATCAGCGTGGTCTGACTTGTGCGGCTTGTTTTCCTTGTTAAGCTGCTTCTTCTTGTACGTTGTAGATGTGTATACGAAGATAACATCTTTAAGAGTTTGTAACGTGCCTTTCTGTTCTGTATCTGACATGGTATTTCCTTTATTTATAGGTGATTTATAGTGTGTGGTAGTCCACCAGCCAACATACGGTAGTGTATGATTAGTTCAGGCTTGCTACACCTGTGCTTCCAAAGCCACCATCTCTAACAAGGGTAGGATCAACTTCGTGATCGGCCTTCTTGATAGGCATGATAACTCCTTGAGCGATACGTTCACCGGCTTCCCAGAAGAACACATCATTACCAGAGTTGTACAAGATAACTCCGATGTCGTGCCTGTAGTCTGAATCAATCAAACCAGCAAGCAAGATAAGGCCAAACTTGTTCGCATGTCCAGAGCGTGCAAATAACTGCAAGCACTCGTCGTCACGCGCATAGTTTGGGTCTAGGGTGATGCCTGTCTTGATGAGTATGCGCCCACCAGCAACAAGACACCCTGCATTTAGTGCTTCGAAGTCATAGCCAGCACTGCCGTCAGTAGCTCTAACAGGTAATGCAGCTTTGGAATTCGGATCTAGCTTTATGAATCGCATCCCCTGTCTCCTCGGTCATTGTCACAGGGAAGTAAGAACCAGCCCACTCCTCTACTGTGTCCTTGTCCAGCGTCATGCCAACCAGCATAGGAGCTACAAACAAGAACTCATTAGTGCAGCGCTCTACAGCTTCGGACTCGGTATGGTACAAGCCAATGAACGTCCAAGGGCCAACACCATCACGTGCCTGTGCTTCGATAGTTGTTTTACCAACAAAATACATCATTATGAACATTCCTTATGACCAGACTGTAGATCAATAAAACAGGCTTTAGCTACCTCTTCCACTTCTTCCTCAGGCTCGTCTTTCTCGACAAGTATGCCGTAGCGCTTGCCATCTTTGTTAAAGGTAGTACATCCTTTACAGCCCATCTTCCAGGCTTGCATATAGATGTCTTTAAAGTCTACCCAGGGTAGCGAGCCATCGACATTAATTGTCTTTGAACACGCTGAGTCGACATATTGCGTCGCAAGTGCCAGGACTGCAAGGTGCTCAGATGGTGTGCATTCGCCCGCTGTTTTACCTTTAACACCCCAAGTTCGGAATGCGTAGTCTTCAACCTTCTCAATACGAGCCACATCAGCCATAAACACAGTGCGTTCGAACCCATGACTAAAGCAAGGTTCAATCCCTCCGCTAATGTTATCTGCACTAAGGCTGATTGTACCCGTCGGAGCCATGGATAGAAGATGCGAATTACGCAAACCATACTCGCTAATTCCAGCACGTATAGTAGCAGGTAAAGTCTGTATAAACTTTCCCTTAACAAGAAGATCTTTCGCTTCCTGGCTTGCAAAGATTGGAGCACATCCTTTCTCCTTTGCCAGAGCAACTGATGCTTTGTAGGTTTCATCCCGATACACTCTAAAGATTTGCTCAGTGGTTTCCATGAACCGTTCAGATCCATAAGGAAAGCCAAGCGCCTCAACGGCATTAGCCAAGCCAGTAACACCTAGCCCCATTCTACGCTTAAGCGCTGACTCAGCAGCCTGCTCAGGTAAAGGGAAGATAGACCTATCATGGATGTTATCCATCATACGAGTTACTTGTGGTATGTCTAACATGAACTGGGCAAAGTCAAAGCTACGCGTACCCTCATCATCAAAGATGACGTACTTAGTCAGGTTATAACTACCCAGGAGACAAGCACCATATGGAGGTAGCGGCTGTTCACCACAAGGGTTAGTAGCTGCAATAGTTTCACACCAGTACAGGTTGTTCATCTCATTAATACGATCAATGTACAGGACACCAGGCTCAGCCCAATCCCAAGTACCACGCATGATCGTTTCCCACAAAGGACGTGCCTTGATGGTTTCGTACACAACACCTTCGAACACTAGATCAAACGATTCATCAGCTTCCACAGCTTCCATGAATTTGTCAGTTACTCCAACGCTAATGTTAAAGGCTGTCAGCTCAGTCTCATTGTTCTTGGCTGTGATGAACTTCATAATGTCAGGATGGTCTATACGCAGCACACCCATTTGGGCTCCACGTCGATGTCCAGCACTAGATACAGTGCGACATATAGCATTATAGATGTCCATGAATGACACAGGCCCAGAAGCTTGAGAGCCTAAGGACTTGATCAAGGAACCACTAGGACGTAACAAGCTAAAGTCATAGCCGATGCCACCACCCTTACGCATTGTATGTCCAGCTTCACGAGCACGTTGCATGATCGTATCGAAGTCGTCCTCTACCAATCCAGAAACGAAACAGTTAAAGGCCGTAACTTGCTTGGGGCTTCCAACTGCAAGCTGGGTTCTACCTCCGCCCATGAATCGTTGGTTAAGCAGGATGTCCTTGGTCGCTGCCCAGTGATGAACATTGTCAGCCAGCTCGTTAGCAAAACGATATTGCGCACCAACAAAGTCCTCTCCTTCAGACCGGTACTTGGCCTGGTGTAGTTCTTGTGAAAACGGCATCTGTGGGCCGTACTTTACTTCCCCTTGCATTTATTACACTCGCATTGTATATCTGATTTAATGAAGGCAGCTATATCATCTTCCGTGTATCCATACAGCCTACCTAGTTCGCGGTGATACTCCTTAAGGCCAAGCTCTGCAATGCCACACTCAAGCAACCAATCATAGAGCTTGAGTAGGTGGATATTACCAGGCTTGACAAAGGCAACTTCTGCTGCCCCATCTTCGGTATTGGTAAACTTACATAGGAGCATACCAGTTGCGGATAAAGAAACGGCGACGGCGTAACCTATAGGGTCTTTAGCTTTCTCAATCGTGCCTAAAGGCTTGGAGCCAGACATAACTAGTCTGTGCTCGCTTGCTTCATGAGGTGCTATTTTACCATAGTGATCGCCATCATTGCCGTTCTGAGCAATAGCTTGCCTGCGCCTACTATCACTCTCTGGGTACGCTGGAATTCGGCTATGTCACAAGCGGAGTCCTTCAGCATACCTTCTACCAAGCCAGTTTTGCTACGGTTGTCGATGATGTTGCCATTCAGCTCTGCATCAAGCAGGATAGAGCAGCAAGCCATGATGTGTGCAAGGTGGTACTGGCGGGACTCAGGATCAAGATCTACACCATCTTCCATAAGCATACGGTGACGGTTGATAGCGCCAATGTATGTTCGGTAGTCCACATTTGTGTCACGGTAGTTCATATAGCCGTACTTCCAAGCACCGCCGGCCATTACGTTCTGCATGGATATGATAGCCAGGTTACTAGCCGAGTCCATGGGAGCTTTGGCAGCACCATACTTGAGTTTAGGATTGTTTACGGTAGGTTCAGGCAAGGTAGCTATTTCGTTACCTTCATCGAACTGGCTAAACAAATCTTCAGCCTGCTCTTTAGACACCAATTCAGCCGAGCGACGGTGACCACCTTCCATATACTTGCTAAGTGCAACTATGTCTTCTTCAGCCATGCCAGTCGCATCAATGATACCGCCTAACTTAGCCCGAGCCACAGCTTCAGATAAGGTTAGTACCTTAACATCTTCAGGCTTGGCGCTGTCTAGATCCGAGGCAGTAACACGGTCGTCAGGTGGTGTATTTACAAAAGCAACTACATCCTCTTCTATAGCCTTTTCCAGTATGGCATTGTTATCATGCACCTTCTTGGTGTACTTCTTACGCCAGCCATAGTGGTTAGACTCCCGCAAGGTGCCAGTGTCATCATAGAACTTACCATCAACACGGATGGAATAGTCATTACCCAAAGTCACACCCAACATAGCACCATGGGATAGTGACGCTACAGTTTTCATTACGTACAGGCCAGCTTCTCTGTGGGCCATGTTGTTTCTCCTTAGTGAATGTCTGCGTATGTAAAGCCATAATCGACTGAACAACCCAGGTCACGGTTAAGTTGTAGCTCATCGTTGACAGACTGGATAGCCTCTTTCAAGACTTTCTCGAATGCTTCACGATTGCCAAGTGGTAGCTCTATGATAACTTCATCATGGAACTGTCCGGTTATAAAACGTCGTCTTTCAAGAATATACCACACCCAACGATCGAATGCGTATGTGCCAGTCCCCTGATTGAGGGTGCTGAATCTATCCTTGTCAGTCTTGAGGAAGTACCACAGTTTTGCCACAGGGTTCCATAGCCACTTCTTGCCGTTGCATTGCTTAACCTTACAGTTTTCGGCAATAGCTTTGAGTGACCAGTTCCTGTCCCAGTAGGCTCGGTGTAGTGCTTCGGCAACCTTGATAGGAACCTTAGCAGCCCTAGATATAGTTTCTGGGCCTGCACCGTATGTGGCTGAGTAGTTCGTTGACTTACCACCATGTCGTATTTGATCCACACGTTTGAACTCTTCCCACTGAGTAGGGGTCAAGTCAGGGTCTTTCTTGTCGAAGCCCTTATGATATGTAATCTCAGCCGGTGTCACCAGCTTAGCCTCTGCTGCCATGTCCAAGTGAGGATCGAAGTCAGGTGCCATCATGTCACGTACATAGTCTGGATCGTACTTCCACATGTAGTGTTGCTTAGTCCGATCTTCTAGCGATTCCATATCAGAACCACACAGCTCGGTCTTGTTCACATCACGTACTGTTAGAAGTCCACGTAACTCTTTACCCCACGGCTTGCGGATACTAGGTATGTTAACCAACTCTTTGTGCTTAAAGCGTAGAGTGTTAGTCAAGCCCTGTACTTGTGCCTTGAGGAAGCCAAACTTGTCAACGTTCTTGAGCCAGCCGATTAGCATAGCACGACGATGTTTTGTCACGCCAACTGTACTTAGGTGCTGTAGAGCAGGAGTAGCCGCAACCATGCTCTGGATAGACGGGCAGAGTTCACCTGTATCCTTTAGCTTGATCTGAGGTATCTTGCGCTGATTACCCTCGTCATCTTTCTTGTACTCGAACGTCTCTGGTATCCAACCGAGATCGGTTATCCAGTTCTTGATCTGTACTGGCGAGCCCACGTTCGGATCTTTGTAGCCTGTCACGACCGTAATAACATGATCGTCTTCTAGATCGCCTGGATCTAACCCTTCCTTTGCGCATAGGTCGAACCACTTTTGTCCATGGGATGATAGATCTCCATTAACCTTGAAGCACACCTTAGGGCGGGTCTTCTTAGCTTTGACTGGAACACGCGGCATACCTTTGAACAGTGCAGCCTCGGCTATATCAATCTCGTCATTGAACACATCCAGCAACTTGTTAGCACCATCAACATCTAACTTCCAACGGGCTTTAGACTGGAGTGCAGCAACTTCGAGCTTCCAAGACAGGTGTTGTAGGCAGCGGAACATATCCACTTGATTACCGTACAGCTTAAGTGCATCCTTGAATACTTTCTTGATCAGGTGGGTTTGTATCTTGACATCAGACTCACAACGATGTGTCACCTCAGTACGGGATATATTTACCCAGTCACATACAGGTGGCTTAGGTACACCAAAGTCGTCACCCCAAGATTCTAGACCATGCCTAACGCGCTCAGGATATAGGTACCAAGAGAAGGCGAGACTATCCAGCAAATCACCACGCATAGGTACACCAAGTAAGCGCTCAAGCTCAGGCTTGTCAAAACCATGTCCGTGGTGGAATATCCATGTGCAATCTTCTGCCAGTAGCTCTTTAATTTCTTCATAGTCATAGACACTAAAGGATCGTTTAATATCAATCACACCATCCACTAGGTAGAACTCAGTGATTGACTTGACATGTATTAGGGAGCTAATGAAGCCATCAGTCTCGATGTCAGCCGAGCGGAATAACCGCCCAGCTATACCTTCATCAGTCCTAGCCCACTCGGAGTAGGGATTAGAGATCAGTGTCGGTATCACAACATGCAGCCTCTTTAATGCGTGTGTTTAGTATCGAGTCAGACTGCCCTACTAACCAAGCAACACGAGCCACGATAGTTGATCCAGACCAAGGCACACAAACTGTATCCAGCATACTGCCAACACCATTTAGCTCTGTGTTAGCTTTGTCGGTTGCAGATTCAGCAACCTTAATACGAACCTCTGCTGCTTCTTTAGCGTGGCGCTGGTTACTAACGATGTTTAGTAGCTTCTTAACTTCAGCCTGTAGGTCATCAATTACACGCTTGGCACTGATGTTGTCATTTTCAGAGTGCTGTAGCATACCCTGAGCCAAGGTAAGGTCTTCATTAGCCTTTCCAGCAGCTAGGTCACCAGCTTCAGCCAGCTCTTTGTAGAACTTAACTTCACCAGTCAAGCGTTCGATTTGTGCATTCTTTGTTTCGGGTTTAGACATAGCTATCTTCTCTTCTGTTTAGGGTCTTCATCCATGAGTGTGCCATTAGGTGAAGTCCATTCGAATGGGTTTAGGATACCCGTTGTAGAGTCATAACGCATCTTGGTCTTCTCTTCGGAACCATACTTTCGGTTCTTTACAATGCCAAGGTACGAATTGCTCTTGTTCTCTGCTATCTCAGCAAACTTGTTACGTTCAAATATCGCCATCTTAGGGCACGCCCGCATCAGTCCTTTTGATCCAGTGAACTGGTTAGGAAAGATAGGCGCACCCTCTTCATGGCTTGGGCCGAACCTTGGTGCATTGACGTGGCTAAATACATTTATGAACAAGCCAAGCTGGGCAGCTAAGTTAGCTAACTCCGAACTCCACTTATTGATAAACTCATTTGCCTCGCCAGTTCCTAAGTGATCGACCAAGCAGGTCATGTTATCCATGTTGACAAGACGGGTACCAAACTCAGCATGGTTGAACCGGATAGCGCTGACTATTTCTTCCAAGTCAAATCGCAGTTTCAGGTCAGCATCACTCTCCCAGAGGAGAACCATACCATCCATACTCTCTAGCCTTGCCATGTACTGGTCTTGATCATACTCGACACGTGGGTTGTGATAGCAGATACCATCCTTCTTCCCAGCGATGTTACGCAAGCTCATGTCATTGTCTTCTTCAAGGAAGATGTTGAACACAGGTTCTTTATGGATAAAGATGTTATGTGCAGTACTTTGATGGGCTAGTAGGGTCTTACCCGAACCAGTTGCTCCTCCAGTACTCATCACCTCGCCCCAGATCTGACCAAAGCTTATCCGGTCAAACTCCTCACCGAAGCCGAAGCTCAAACCTTCTTCTACCTTGATGCTGGCTTTGGCTATGATGTCACGTACATGAACCACACCTTGTATCAGTGGCTTATGTGCACCAAACTGTGCCATCTGTGACATCTCTTTACCCTTACCTTTCATTAGGGCGTCATTGGCATCCTTACAGCCGAATGGCTTGTCTGACACTAGCATTTTCGGGTACATACGCTGGAACGCTTTCTCCGCTGCCTTGCCAACATCGTCATCATCCACAACAAAGACAAACTCTTTGAAGCGCATCTTCAGTACATCCCAGTTACTAGCCATAGCTTTCTTGGTACTGCCACCACCAGCCGGTAGAGACGCCACTGCGAACTTCATGTGTGACCACTTAGTTCCAGCTATAGATTGTTTGAATATGAACTCCAGAGCGATTGCATCGAATTCACCTTCTGTAATATATAGTCTCTTTCCCCCTTGCTTAAGTGCGCGTGATTGCCCGAAGAGTTCAGCATCTCTAACATTGCCGACACACCACATTGTCTTCCCTTTAAGAGTAACGACCTTGTACCCTGAGAGTTTTCCAGCCTCTGTATAAGGAAACGCAATTGCATACGGTGTCTTGCCATCATGAGTTGATACGAGAAGTCTGCATCCCCATGCTTTAAATACATTACCAGGGATGCCCCTGTGTTTGAGCTGGAAGTAGTCACAAGACTTGATTTCTGCGAGTTCCTGCTCAATTTCTTCTGGAGTTTTAACATGGACTTCTGGTGGTTCTTCACCGTCCTTGTATGGGTTGCCCTTAGGCTCAAGACACTGACTAAAGCAGTAGCTTGAAAACGTGAGTGAATCCTCATTCCAAAATACCTGTAGTGAGCCCCCACCGCAGTCAGGGCATTTCTTCATTTCTACGCAAGTACCACTCATAGCTTGCCTGCCTTACTAGCTGCAAGCCAGATACTATTCACGCGCTGTCGTTCCTTTGCCTCGGCCTCTAGCTTGTTGTAGAGAGCCCAGAATGGTTTGTTGCCTTCAATACGTGCTGCACACTCTTCCTCAGTCTCGTCAGGAGCTGGCCCAGTTAAGGTTGGCCCTCCATACAAGCGCTGGTGTGTCCTGATTGATTGTGGCATTCGTTCTAACTTGTGGAAAGTGGGGGCGTCATGTACATCCCCCACTCGGTAGCCTTCTGTCATCTTAACTCCCCTGACACTACCCTAACCACGTACTGTAGCTCCTGGTAGGTCGGTTCAATAAGGTCACGCGGATAAGCTGAGTGCTTCATCACTGCCTGTACCTTACTCTTGCCTTTCCAGATCCTATCTCGATCTAGCCTTAACCAGTAGTCGGAATCAACCAGCACACCCATGAACAACTTATTGCGGGTGACTGAGCCGATAGCTGGCTCCTTTATAGACTGTAGGATCTCATTGAACACCTGAGTCACATCAGTATAGAGCAGCACATTCCAACCTTTTGAGTCGAACTGTCGCATCATACTGTGTATAACTTCGTGCATAACATCTACGTCAGCCTCGGCTGTGTAGTTGAAGATATGTTTCGCAACATCACCTCGACTGTGTACAGCCCGTTCATACATACGTTCTTGCTCTTGCAGGACAGTAACTACATCACCCACACCAGCAACTTCAGGAGGTAACAGCTTAGTCATTGAAATGATTCTGGCTACCTGTGCGAGAGAAAGACGAACCCAAGCGTAGTCGCTTTTCCTGCCACTAGCTGAATCAAAGAATACTACTTTGTCCACGTCGATGACATATGCCGCCTTTCTCTCTACCACCCATTGTTCTATTACGTCTAGCTTGTCCATCTTTTTAACGCCAAGGTTACTAACTACTGTTGATAAACCATCTGGCCCGAACTCACGCTCCCAGGCCATACCATCTGACAAGCGCACTACAGGATGCCAGGTATCAGGTCTTTGTAGGGTGCCATACTGCGCTCACGTATTACTGCTGCGTGGCGGTAAGCTCTTGCTGATGAATCCTCACGCGCCCACTTACTGTCAAGAGCGTGCTTGGCTGCTTCACCATAGTTAGACTTGTCCAATGCTTTCCACATATTCTTGAATCCCAGTAAGCCTCTATAGCCCATTTGGTAACCCATAGATAGTAGGATGTGCTGAACAGCTAAGGGCTGGCCATTGAATACATCAGCGTGCTTACCGCCTGCTATGTTCTCACGTAAGACGGCTAAGTCAGCCTCTAATAGCATGAGCGCCATTTCTTCCGTGATCTTGAATACAAACTCATCAGGGTCTAGCCCTAGCTTGTAACTCATGAGTGTGCCGTAACCTACCGTCAGATAACCTTTGTCATCCAAGTAAGGAGACAGCCTCAAACCTTCTTCAAACTTTAAAATACTAGCAACCATGATGGTGGCCTCCTTAATTGGATCTTGTTTAGTTACTTCCTGTACTAGGATTAACTCTAGTGTGAGGTAATCGCCAGCCCTTGTGTTGCTTGGAATAGCCAGACAGAACAGCGCTAACATGACTACTACGCAAGTTATGCTCTCTGACAAAGTCTGCTTGTAGCGTGAATTCATGTATTACACCATCCTTTTTTAGTTGGTACTTGTCTTGGAATGCCTCTTTGGTATTGTTAGCTCTAGTATCAATTCTGACATTACCTATTTGGTATGGCCCCTTATCACCTGTCCTACACATAACAAGTCCACTTCGGTCGGGGTAGGGCTCCCACACAGACAACCACTCGTCAAAGGTTAGTAAGAAGGTAACGCCACGCGCCCTTGCACCACGCCTCTGTGTCGTGTACTTCGTCCTCAGGTTCACTTCTTTATACGCCCCAACAATAGAGGAGTTATCAGGCGTTTATAGCCCCAAATAGAAGCAAGCATTAAACCAACACATACTTGATACTCTACAGGCATCCCTTCCAGGACTTCGAACCCCGCTGTTATGTGCGGTACTGCTGGTGGAAAGAAAGACAGAGGCACGGGTGAGAACATAATATAAAAGCTTATGTCATCCATCCATCCCGCATAACCTCGTGCGTTTGTGTCTTGGATTATATCTGCCTCTTGACCAGACTCGATCAAGTGCAGGTCAGACTTTAGCTTGGTACTACGGTCGTCATCCTTTTGCTTCAGACGTGCAGCACCTCGCTTTTTGTTGTCAGACCAAGCACCTATCAGTGACTTAATTGCGCCAAAGATAGGTGTGAATAAAAGCGGGCTCATATGTTTGACCACTTACGGTACATCCAGCGCTTCTTAATTACACACCAATACCAAGCCTTCTGGCACCACTCAACAGTCACGCAGAATATGTACAATAAGCCAGCACCTAGTATGGCAAGTGCCCCTATTAACATGCCCAAGACATACCAGGCCAGTACTGCACAGACTAAACAGCCAAGTATGAACACTAGCCATGCAAACGGGTTAGTACCCAAGCTAGTAAATATAGTTTCTATCATTTTCGTTTCCTTCCTATACGTTTGTTACGGTTACGCCTGCGCCTCTGGCAGTCTATCCGATGTAGTTGTTGTCTTGCTGCTAAGTCCAGGTCCTCCGTTGGTGGGCTGGAGTGCTGGCTCGACCGCTTCATTGTACGAGATAGACTCGCCACAGCCAATACCGCTACTGCGCAGACCATAGCAAAAGCTATAGACAGCAAGCCTGCGTTTATTACATTGTTCGTATCTTCCCACATTAGTTCCTCCTATGGGTGTTAGTTGGTTTCCAGCAAGCCCCTGTACGATGCAGTCTTCACCCGACCAAGGGACTTTATTCCGCATCTGGCCATGTACAAGAGTTTGCTGGAAAGCAACTAGAGAAATAGCACCCATACTAGATAGGCGCTATTTCGTGTCTAGGTATTAACCGTTAGTCGCTATCTTACACTTCTAGTGCAGGAGCGTCATCAGGCTTTTCTAGGTTGTCGTCAGCCGGTACGAATGCTGGGCATCCTTTAGCTTCATACGCTAAGAAGGCAGTGATCTGGTTGATCTTACCTTGTGCATTACGGCTGTCAACTTCAAGGCCAAGACCTTCAACGTAAACAACAGCACGCTGGTATGAAGCTTCTTCGCTACCTTTAACCGCTGCAAATGCTTTAGCTTCTTCATCAGTACCGAATAACTTAACTTCGCCACCAACTAATACGCCGAACTGACCGAAAATTTCTTGAACTTCTAGTGCTGCTACTTCTGTTACGATAGACATAGTTTCTCTCCAGAGAATTGTTTGTACAAAATTGTACGGGTATGGGTTGGACGTTTAACGCGTGTGCGTAAGGGTGTCCATCCTAGTCACTGTGCAGGTCGACTAATCCTACGCTGCCTTAGCGATGAACGGTTCTGGCTTACGGGATGGGACTGCACCCTTGATAGGCTTGGGGCATTGCTGCGCCGCTGCTAATCCGGTAATACCTTTACGTGAACCAAAGCCAGGCTTGGCATTTCTTTTAGCAAGGTGAGTTACACTGTGGAAGCCTTCAGCTCGACGCTTGTTGGCATACAGGTTCTTCATCTGCTGTGTGTGATACTTCAACCCTGACGAGTTAATAACCGTGACTGTCTGGTGTGCGCCAATGATATTGCCTGCGTTATCCTTAATTGGATACTTACGCTCATTAACTGTTTCAGTTCCAGTCTGACGGGTCGCACTTGGGTGTAGCTTGGCTGATACTTTTCGTAGTCGCTTTTGTACGCGTCCATTCATGAGATGTTACCCACTCTATGTTGATGGCGACCTCTTCCATTCTCTCCATGCGTAGCATAGAAGTAGTAACGGGAGTGATGCGGCCTTTGTTTGGTGTAAGTATACCGAAGCTATCACCCAAGAAGATAGGGTTCTGAGTACCGATATGTGTAGGTTGTAGCATGTATTGAGACATGTTGCAGTCAAAGTCAAAGATAATGTCTGACCAGTGCTTGTACTGTGCTCCCCAGAATATCAGGTCAACATTACAACGGGTCTTGATAACCCTAGCCACACGCTCAGTACCGTAGTTCTTGGGTAAGCTGTAGTTGGCTGGACACAAGTCTAGGTAAGACAAAGCGCTGTTTATCTCTAGCATCAACTTCTCATCAGCACCCCAGATACACACATCAATGTCACGAGCAGTCAAGCCGTGGTACAAATCGCGTGCGTATCCTCCCATGATTCGGGACTAGGTAGTGAAGCGTCTCAACACCTGCATGACCTGTACTACTTCGTGGTCATCCAGGCGCATGAGTTCTTACCTTGGCGTGCTTTAGAGTTAAGCTCTTTCAAGACAGCAGCCAAGCCAGTTTCTAGATCAGCTACCTTGTTCTCGATGTACGAGCCAGTACCAGCTAGATCATCAAAGGACTTGATTTCCTGCTTGATTCGACGAACGTACACAGTCAACATCTCTGTGCTGGTGTCAGGGCCGATTTCTATACCGAAGATGCGGGTGAATTTTGCTACTGCTTTAGTTGAATAGTTCATGGTAGGTATTTCCTTAGTTGGGTGTAAGCTTGTAGTGAGGGTTTCACTAGTGGCCTTACGGTTCTTCATGATTACAAATTTGTGTTCTGGCAACTCCATGGGCTCTAGGCTCATCTTGGTGCCGTCGGGGTGATGGAAATGGGCTAACAAGTCAATGTAGCGTGGCTTGCTAGATACTACCTTGCGTTCTGGTTCTGGGCTACAGGGCTGATCAAGCATGTGCTTATACAGAGACTTGAAGTCATTCTGGTACACCTTCACCTGTATTTCTTCTAGTTGGCGCGTGTACTCATCAACACTAGCCTTGTTCACGGTGTGGTTAGTACGGGTTAGCAATTCAATACGGTTACCATCTTCGTCCAAGGTTTCAAGCTCTTTGTGCAGTAATTGGTGGCACTTGTTCTCAGACACCGCAGATAGCGGCTTGTAAGGCTTACACATGTTATTCAGGACTTTACGTTCCTGACTCCCTAGGGCATCAAACTTGTGCTTACGTAGTAGGTTTTCCAAACGCGCGCTAGGGTAAGCTTCAGTGTACCGGATGATAGACTGAGCCACAGCCATGATAGCTTCATTCTCAGTCAAGATAGGTACAGCCATGATAGCTTCATTCTCAGTCAAGACAGGTACAGGGGGTGCAGGAAAGAACTTGCCAGCTTCAACCAGTTCAGCTACGTGCTTGTCTAAAGCAGGCCAAAGTTTGCTAAAGTTGGTATTCTTTATCAGCTCGAAGTGCATAGCTATTGCTATCAAGCCGTCCTTCTCTAGTGGGTAGTCACCGGATGCAACATCCTTGTGTGCTCGGGGAGTACTAGCCCGCACCCATTGCTGAACCCAGGCGGTTAATTGCTCATCAAACTCGCCAGCCTTCTCAAGTTCAACACAAATGTCAGGGTTGCGCTCACGTAGCTTTATACGTACTCTTCGTGTGACATTCCCCAATGCTAGGCCATGTGGTGCCTTACGGGTAACTGCACACAAGCTAGCACGAGTCCGTACACAGAGTGCTCTTGTCTGACCACACAACTCTTGCAACATGCCGTGGTCGAAATCCGTCTCGCATTGTAGTGCAAACTGATTCACTAGTATGTCTACACTACTAGGAGACAACATCACAGACATGACAGCACGTACTTCACGTGCCATTTCACGCTTGCTAACGGCACCACTGTGAGTCCCGTAAAGCTCATCTACTATCTCAGCAAGTAAATCCAAGGTATTAGGTAGTGGGTTTGCCAGAGCGATAGATACATACTGGGCGTTACACATGGTTGTACGACACTTGTCGGCTATCATGGGGTAATTGTACTGCATAAGTACCTCGAAAGCCCACCATAAAGGCAGGCTAGTTTAAGTTAAGCGCTAAGCTGGTTCATTTCCATCAAAACAACTTGTGCTAGTTCAATGTGGTGCTGGTTAGCTGGATCTGCACACCATGCTACGTACTCAGGATGTACTTGTGCTTTAGCTTTATCGTAAGAACCACGGCGTGCTTTGATGCCATAGACAGTTAAGCCAGCGATTGTACCCACGGCTGTTGCTGCATCTACATCAGTGAAGTCACCGAACTCGATAAATTCCTTGCCCTTCTTGATTGAAACATGAAAGGGTACTTGCACGTCAAACTGGTTAGGGTAAACATTGGCACGATTGCCTTCACGCAGCTCTAGCTTGAGTTTACGAACTTGTAGTTCAGACATCTTAACCTTAGCCTTGCCCGCTGGTACGTCTTGAATTGCTACTACGCTGTCTAATAATGATAAATCCATGATATATACTCTTCAATTAGTTGATTGTTAGTTCAAACGAACTAGATAGCACCCTCTCACTACTCGCGTTCACCACATTTGCAATCTGGTTACTAGTCGGAAGTCGAAGGCACTACATAGTTAGCTCGTTACCTAGTGCTGTTTTGTATCTAGGCTGTGGTTGGCACCCGAAGGTCAACTCTTGACGCTAGTTTCCATCAGTCATGTAGGTTCCGTTGCAGATACCGATAGGCTCTGTCTAGTGGTTAAGCTAGTTACTTATATTGGGGCACATCAGGCCAAGTTTTAAAGGATATTAACCCTTACATTAACATGATACTACCCTCCAGGTTGTTAAAGAACGCTTGTATGTTTTGAATTAGCCGTAAGTAGACTCTACCTATAGCTCATTAAATCGCTTGAACTTGAACCTTGCTTTTGCCCTTTTCATGCATCTTTAACGCATTTAAAACACATTGCTCTATTACCATCGTTACCATGTAGAAGATGGTAAAGGCTAGAAACACGTTAGCACAAGTGTCAGGCGTATCAGCACCCATAGGCACTATGCCCAACCACAGCAAGACACAGGTTAGTATAAATAGGAGCCAGGTCTTCATACCATTAAATCCTTTTTATGGGTAGCTAGGAACCACCCAGAATACAAAGATACTGCCGCTAACTCTCCAGATTCAGACCCATAGGCCATAGCTGCCCAAGTACCGCCAATGCTGGCTAAGTCTGCTTGAAACGCCGCGTCTGCGGTACCCCTACTAATCACTTCCTTAGCTCCTGCATCTACCACTTCTTTACTTAAGCTCATGACATCACCTTCTTACACGTGAATTGGATTGTCTCAAGATCTGCAATCACACCTAAGTGGTCACAGTACGTTTGTACTCCTTCAGCACCGGCTAGGTACATGCTTGCTACAGGCACAAACCCATCGTGCGGGCCAGTTAATCCTAAGTTAGCGTACCAAGATAGTGGATTCCAGAAAGAGAATTGCTTTGTCGTGTACATGGTAGTCATGTTTGGACAAGCTGCAGCCTTACCTTTGTCGTACTCTTGCAGGTGAGTTTGCAGGCAAGGGCTCTCAAGGGACTCTATAATGGTACTACCAAACATCAAGGCAGCAGCTTTTCGGCCAAGCGGCAGGTCATCTACCCAATTTACTCCTTCATTGGGAGAACCAAGCTGTACTATTTGTTGGAACTTGTAGAACAAGGAAAGGTCTAGGTTGCGTAGTATTAACCCGCCCAAGCTATGACCAATACCAGCGAACTCTACGTCAACGTAGTTCAGGTCTAGTGCGTCCATGCGTTCATCAACCTGATGATCCACTTGCTCGCACACGTCTAGGAAGCTCTTCCCACGCGCATTATAGCTAACGGATAGTATATCTTTTGCGGGTACGCCCATGTTTATCAGCGTGCCTCGGAAGGCGACCATTGTTGAAGGCATACCGAGGGGTGTCAGGCCGTGGACTAACAAGTACAGCCGTCTTTTTGAGTTTGAGGTAGTCATTGTAGTATCCTTGTAAGTCTGCATCAGCACACACTCTTGACTCCATCTCCATTAGCCAGAGTATTGAAGAGTACGTAGCGTTGTTTAGGTGGGGTTGGTTGTGATACAAAAGGTCACGCTTGTACACTTGATAGTCTAGCCCGAGCTTCCAACTGGTTATCAAGTGTTTGAAAGCAGGAGTCTGTAAGTCGAGCAAGTCGTGCATGATTGGGCACTGGTTCATACGCTATCACCGTAAGTGTTGTTCATTTCACTTTCAAGTCTGGCCAACGAAGATTGAGTTACGGCTAATACAGGCTTGAGCCCGCCTGCGTTAACCATGCCACAATCACAACTCTGTCTACGTATGGCAAGCTCTAGAGCGTTTACTGACAGCCGCAGTTGGCGACGCCTGTGTATAGCTATTTCTTTCTCTCGGGCCACAGCAGGATTTGGTTTCGCATCCTTTGTGGTACAAGTGTCCTGGGTAGCCTTTGTGTAATTTGGATGTTGTTTCACTAACCACACAAGTACTTTCTTTACTGCATTGCTTACTACAGACATCACCATTAGAGCAGCGAGGTAGAACAGGTTTCTTATTCTCATCAGATTTTCCTAGTAACAGGTTAGTAATACGTTCATGAGGTTGATCAAAGCGTTGATTCATGGATAACTCCACAGGCATAACGAAGGAATGGAAGACAAAGGATAGCAGCTATGCAACAAGGCACATTCCACCACCCAAGGTCACGTATTAAGAAGGGCCATGCCATTACAAAGAACGCATAAAACATAGCGAACAAGCATAACAGGTAAGCCCTAAACTCACGCCAGGACATTATAGAACAGTCCAGCAACAATGCAGATCATGGTGATTACTACAGTGGCGCAGACCCCACCCATAGGCTCAATGTTTGGAGCTTGGTAGTGATCTTTACCAGGTCGATAGTCGGGTAATTTCATACTAGTTCTTCCTTGTGCATCTTCTTAAGCGCGCCTTCTCTTTGTTGATAAGAACTGACACAGGATTGATGGTGCTGTCCTCTTGCAAGGTACAGATGTTTTGTTTGACTTGATACAATGCGTCCTGGAAGCTGATCGACCTTTGCATCATGTAGTAACGCAATAGTATGCTCACTGTCTTGGTACCGCAATTTGGTTGTTGATCCGGTTATATCGCAGGCTATAAGGCACTCGGTACTAGGGCGAAGCTGCTCATCAAGCTTGGCCATCCACTCCCTGAACTGTATCCAACTAGTTTTAGCAGCGTTGTCTAGTGCTTGCTGGAAGTTATCGGCATCATGCTGGTTAATTTGATTGTCAAGGTAGTGCTTAGTAGTAGAAGTACAAGCTGGCAAAGACGGCGAGCCCAAAAGCCATAACCACAATGGGTACGATACAGCCAGAAGGATGACTATCCCCAGGAGCAAGCCTAGGACTATTTGTATTGGTTCCATTATTAGTTTCCTCAGTTTCACGGTAGGGTTTGCCAGGGTCTGTAAGGCTTAAGTCCTGCTCATACCTATCAGAATACAAGTCATTAAAATCTTTGAAGAACTTGCAGTACTGGGTATAGGTGACCTTAGGCAAGCTACCACCAGCCAGCACATAATCGTGATGGCTAGTGCCTTGGCAGTACGCCCTTAATACTTCATCTTTAGCGGCAAATTGTATATGTGCATTACCGTTAAAGTGCGGTACTAGGAAGAAACCCATGAACGAGCCAGATTCATGGGTAAACTGCTTACCCATTGAGTGCAAGACCCACTCCAGGTGCTATAATAAAGCCAACTGGACTATTATCTGAGGGTTTCATAGCAGGTGCTATCGTGTCATATACGGACTCGCTAACCATTTTACGGCCTCTGGAGTGCATATGTGACTTGTAATGCTCATACGTATCCTCAGTAGCTACCTTGAACTCTCGTGCAAGTGCGTACGCGTCATCGTTATCAAATACACACTCGTCATAGTATGAGTTGATTAGGTTATAGCCAGAACGAGACAGCTCATAGATAGACACATCACCCTTACGTAATAGGCGCAGGTCACCAACAAGGGAGATATAAGTGTCATAGTCAAGACAATCAACAACATCAAGCACACCCTCGCTACACATTACCTTGTACTGGCCGTGTGTAATGGATTGTGCTTCACAGTTAACGATTAAGCTGGTCTTACGAGGATTGCTTTTTAGTGCTAGGGTTAGTAGATCGAAGGTTATCATATGCTTTCCTTAGGGATAAGTAGGATACTGGGGTGATCTGCAAGTGTGCAGGTAAGGTGCTGGTATACTCATTAAGGGTCTTGCCCTCTTTAGCGTACTCTCCAGCAAGTGTTTGTACTATCTGTGCCAGGTGACCAAGGGCGCGCCGTCTAGCTCTTTCAAGTGGCAACACTGTTAACCTCCAGTATGTCTTGTCTTTCTACGATAGGGTGATTGGGCCATTTCTTGTCAATACTACCAAGTTTAACAGCCATAGGCTCTCGTGTCAGTGCCTTGTACTGTGCTTGGTTACGGATGACTAAGCTTGGGTCTACAAAGTCGTGGTAGTCACCATAGTCAAGCCCTAGCAAGCTACAGTGAGTAGCTACTTGGAGCTTAACCTGCATCATACTCTGACTTGCAGCGTGCTTTACCGTGTTAAGATCGTGCTGCTGCGTAGTTGATAGGTCATTGATACGCATTACATACCTCCAAGGTACATGATTGAACAGGTTAGGGTAGCCCAGCAACAGGCTTGGAATATGTAGTTTAGAATGGTACGTCTTCAGACTCATCACAAAGTATCTTGTAATCAGCTTCAAGTTTATTGTACTTATCCCTAAGGAAAGCATATGAGACGCCTTGGGCTATAAAAGCTAGGGCTAGTTCTTCGGATAAAGCTTTGTTCAGGTCGGATCTATCCTTAACTTGCTGCTTCAGGTTATCACGAAACGACGCATCTCTAGTTATAGCTTCGTTGCAGGCTTGTGATAGTGTGGGCTTGTCAGCTTCTGCTATACCTTCTAAGAATGTCTTAGTATTCATGATAAGTCCTTAATAGTGGAGGATAGGTTAGGATAGTACGTGGCCAGCTACCCTCTCGTGAGGATACAACTGGCTATTCGCTCTGGTTTATGTACGCCCAATAGGGATATATCTAGTAGTCTGGTTTACTACTACCCGCTTCTAACGGCACAGCCCCTAGCCTGCTTAATGTTTTATAGTAATCACAAGGGAGGAGTTTGTGGCTACTTGGTACTGGATAGGGTTTGAGTCTTGTACAGACTCCACCTATATGTCTATCTATCTTTAAAGCAAGCGAAGCGCGGTAGCTTACCAGTATTTGCTTGTAATCTCTTGTACTTAGGATGCAAGTCACCAGCTAGGAGCGACAGCGATACATCACATACTCTTTTAACCAACAGCAACCAAGGATAATACTGGATTGAGGCTGGATCACGGTGGATCGCAATGGATTGAATACTCATATGCACGCTCAGATTGGATATAATAGGGTTAGGGCGGGATTTCTCGGGATATTAAGGATAAGGGCAGGATAATCTAGATAACACTCCCAATCTGGCTTAATCTGGCTCTCAGTGGTTAGCACTTAGATTGCACTAGATAGTACTAAGGGGTAAGAAGAGGGAAGATACTAAGATGCTATGGCTTTAGTCTGGCTTGCACTTGGCTAGGGTTAAGGATGTACTTGGTAGGGTTGGATAGTACTGTTATTAGCTTGCCGCCCTGGGCTGGCTAGGCTCTGGCTTGTTACTGGCTAAACTCAGGCTAGTTACTTGCTTGAACTGGCTTGTAGCTGGCTAGTGTGGCTAGGTCTGGCTTGTAGCTTGCTTGTACAGGCTTTAACTAGTGTGATCTACCTCCTTTACGATGAATTTGACTTTGACCCTGGCCTTTGCCCTGTTCACCTATCTTTTGACTTTGACTTTGGCACTTGCTTGTTTCACCGGAACGCTATAGAACTGTGGCTGCGCCTTCTCCTTTACTAGCTTTACCCTGGATATGACAGGATTGTACTAGAATGTAATGTACTACACCCTCAACATGAAGGTGCAGCGCATTCTACTCTACTTAGCAAAGAAGTAAGACTTGCCTGTGTTATCTAGCTTGTTCTCCAATTGGCCAACTAACTGTGCAAATGTGTGCTTTCCAACACCATCTAGGTCTCTATCACCATCTACATCGAACTGGCTCATCTTCTTGAGTATTGGAGTGGTTCTAGCACGTTCAACACCTTCAAAGTACAACCCAACAATGTCTGTGCCTTGAGTCATATAACCTCTCTTTTCATTACACTCACTACCAAATATGGTCATGTATGCTGATTGTATGGCTCTGTGTAGCTTGCCGTCTATCATGTCATTGATGTTAACTCTAAAGCAGTCATGAACTGCAATGATATGTTGAGCACCTTCATCTTGTGCAAGATGGTTAATGATAAGTCTGGCTAGTAATGCATCCGTGGCTTGAATCAGGTTAACAAAGCCTGTTCTCATGTAATCACTCAAGCTATCCTTCTTAGTCCTGAATGTGATCTTCTTGAATGTGTGAGCCTTTGCAGCCCCAAATACTGTTACATCAGGTAGTTCAGTGTCGAATGTCACCAACTCACCATGCAGGTTAAGCTTAGTCTTGTAATTCATTGATACATTGAAGCCATCAGGCATTAGGTGGCTAGTAGCTTGCTTAGTCATAAACATCAGGCCACCGTTCTCATCCTTACAAGCATGTGCTGCCTTGATACCCACTCTCAAGTACTCCATCTTACCAAATGATGTCTCTATAGCTGCATGAAAGCGCTTGGCGTTCTTCTCCATTGACTTCATCGGGCCATTACTGATGATTTCTATCAAGTGACGGAATGAATCAACAGCCATATCCTTCTCGCTAGGCAAGATAAACGCTTGATATGACTGACCATAGAAGATACCCATGTATGGCTTCTTGATAACACTTCGAGGTATGTTGCCAAACCCTGCCGTAATACAAGCATCAGTAGCTAGTTTATAAGCGTCATCCAGTTGTTCTAATGTGAAGCCACAAGCAGCAGCAATACGTTGATCATTAGTCATTAATGCACCTAACTGAGGCCCACTACACTTAGCATCCAAGCCAAATGCCATGCCAATGTAAGGCTTAGCGAACTGTTCAGGTGCTTTCATGTGTCTAACTATTGCACGCCTGATATTGACTGCTTTCATCAATGACCATGGCTTCTTACACAAACTAGCCTGTCCAGCTAACAACTCACCAATGATAAACTGTGATGCTGATGTAACCTTGGCTAACTCTGCGTCCAAGTCCTTGAATGAGTGCATGTCCTCTATCTCAGCGTCTATGATTTGTAACGCCTTAACACAGTTGTAATGCATCCCAACTCCATGTAAGTCCATCATTGCTCTTGCGAAGTCACTTGATTGCCCATTTGGCCCATGACATGCCGCTTGATAGATACGACCTCTTGTATCACCAAAGAACTCACTAATACGTGCTACATTACCTTCAGCTATCAACACCTTACAGCCATCATACACGTATCTCTCGAACACCTCATTACCCTTAACATTGGTAAGATCATGTGATACCTGCTCCTTGACCTTCTCAGCCACTTGCATCATGAACTCATCAACATTAAACACAGTTTGCTCTAGGTTATGTATTGCATCATCAAAGCACTTACTAGTCTTAGTACGAGTCTGCTTACGTCTAACTACCCAGCTAGCTTCATCAAACACTGCATCAGCACCTTGTAGCAAGCTATCGCCTTTGAACACACTTTGGTTCATCTTGACTATCTTGGCGGTGGCTAATGTTGGGTAATGTGGTAACTTCACCTTATCTAGTGATAGCAAGTACTCGCCTGCCTCTACCTCTTCACCATCTGTTACTATCAAGTCAGCACGTTCTAGTGCTTGTAACCAGTCTAGTGCCACTGCATCGTACTGCATCTCACGGGGTACATCACCCTCTTGTAGCACGGTACCGCGTATGGCCTTATCCATCTTCTTGTGCCACCTAGCGTACCCGTACTCTATGTACTCTTGTGTATCTAATAAAGCTGATGCTACTACTAAGCTGTCTGTTGTGCTCAAGCCTGCATTGAATAGCACTTGAACTATCGTGCTTATCTTACTGTCATCTGTTGTTAGTTGTGGCTTCATAGTTAAGATCTTATCAAGGTTAGTCATAGTTGTATTACTCTCGGTTGATGAAACATTAAGGTTAGACATTGTATTACTCCACTTAGTTAAGCAAGACCATTATTGATCATACTATTCGAAAGAACTCTAAAGTAAAAGAGACTCCTTTATACACCTGAATCCCTAAGCGTCTCGGGCTTATATATATTTCTAAAAATACAAGCCAATACTAGCCAACCCGACCTAATACTGGCTAATACAAGCCTTTACTACCTTGCCACTTCCTATAACTACCTAATACTACCCTGAACCTACCTTTCTTCTACCTTGTACCTACCTCGATCCTCCGCCTATGTTACCTCCTAGTACTACCTAGTTACTGCCTATAACTACCTAGAATAAACCTAGTACTAGCATATATAATATATTTATAATCAGGTCAGTAGGGTATACACACTGTTACCTTTAGAGCCTACCCACCCTAGCTACAGCTAAGACAGGCAGACTCCACCTAATTCTAGTACTTAATGTACCACTTTGTATCCTCTGTACCAGCCGCAGACAGGCAATACCAGAGTTCGTTACTACCAGTATTAGTCTGTCTAGCTATCCAGAGTGTGCCAGCGTCTTGATCAAACTCCAGACCATCCCAGCCCCAATCAGCAGCCGAGTCGAAGAATGTTGAGAAGGAAACAGTTGCAATGTCCAAATCATAGATCCTACGGTTAGCAGCCGAGTCTTGTACATACAGGATCTGCTTAGCCTCATCTAGCGCTATGTCGATAATGCTACCACCAAGGTAGTTCCCTGCCACAATCCAAGCTGTACCTGTACCAGAGAAGACACCACCAGGCAGGTATGAGACGGTATTATCATCAGCACACCAAACATTACTAGTAGTCTCATCAATGGTTATAGCACGTGCTGTACCACCCAAGAAATTACCAGCCTGTACTACTGATCCTGCACCTGCATACTGTACCTTCACTAAGTCAGGGTTGGCTGAGGTGCCTTCCTCTGCTACATACCACAAGTTACCGTTACGGCTATCCACAGCTATGCACTTTATCTGTCGTAGGGACTCTACCAAGTGGGATGTAAACGTCAGCCCTTTGTCATAACTTACCCATATCGTGCTTAGGAAACCGGCAACAGTAAGGACGAGTAGTCGGTCATGAAACTCATCATAAGTTATGTGCTGGATAGTACTGACTGATACATTGGCTTCAAAGTCACCCACCTCAGTCCACGTACTAACACCGCCTATGCTTCTGTGTATCCGGTTAGTCGAAGCAGCCTGTGCCCAGTATAAGTCACCACTAACTTTATCTCTGGCCATATCCACTGTGGTACCTGGCTGTACAGGATCACCAATGGTAGGTACTATAAGTGGAGCACCTAACGCACCTTTCAGACCTTTAAGGATAGGGTCTAGTTTGGGTGGGTTGAATGTGGTTCCACCATTACCATCTCCGAAGTTGGTACCTATGTGTCCGAATAGTAGATCAAACGTAACAGTCCTGGATATAGGCAAGCCGTCACAGGGGTGATAACGACGAGCTGCCATTTGCACGTCAGTACTGGCACTTACTATCATGTCACCTACAGAGGCACCATCTTGGGCTGCTACCCATCCGGCATCTTGTCTAACATAAGGACTACCGTCAGAGGGAGCATCAGCCATGCCACCAGGAACTATTTCCCAGTTATTGTCCCTACGTGCGTAGAAGCTGCCGTTAGCTGGTGAGTCAGGTATGGTACCTGCAACTTCAGACTGGATAGGTGGGTGAGCTTCATGGAAGAGCCTACTAGCAGCGGCTGGTGTCATTGCTGAACCGTCTGGACTCGTCGTAGCTCCTGCGTTATACAACACCATCTCGCCGTTGCTGTTACCCATTACCCAGTTGTCGCTTCCGCCAGTTGTCCAGAAGAAGAGTTTGGGTAGTTGGCTACGAAGGGTTATGTCATTCTTGTTCCAAGCTGTGAGAGAGTCACTAGTGTGGTGAATGTCATCAATCATCAAGCCGTAGTCAATCGTGTGATTAGCTGGTGCGTCACCCAAGTAGGTACCTTGTGACCAGCTATCGTTAGCAATAAGTGGCTCTACACCTAATGCCCAGTTAACTGTAGCTGTCCACATTGACCCAGCATGGTAACAGCGTGCACCAGCAACGTATGTCACTTCTGCATCCCAAGAGCTATGTCCGCGCTCGGCTTGGTTTAGCATGTTACTGTCTAGTGCTGACAAGACATGGTTCATTTTCTGGAAAGTAGGTATCTCGGCTAACCAGCCTGTCTCGTAGAGGGTATCACCAGGGTCTGTAGCGGTTCCAGTACTTGACCAGACTTTACTTAGTTGTATTGTATCTGTCATATTTATTTAAACTCTATTTATAGTGAATACTATACCATTAGTCACGAACCACTTTGATGCGTACTGTATGATAGCTTCTTCAGGTGAGGTAACTTCAGTTAAGGCTAGGTTCAGAGTAAACTGTCTAGCAGCAGGATAAGTTACAGACATAGTTACAGGTGATCTGTTTAGTAATCTCCTTACTATCTCGTACACATCCTCTACACTACATTGATCCTTATTCATCACATATGCTTTAGCCCGTAAGAGGTTTTTATACACATAATCAGTTAAAGGGGTTACGGTGTACCCTAGCGAGTTCTCATCCTTGAACACACCATCACCAAAGCCTAGTGCTCCAGTGGCCCCTTGGAAACCAAAGAACTCTTCAGCGACCACAACATCCCGCTTCTGGTCTAGGATAAGGCCGATAATGTCTAGTGCCTCACCTTCAGCGTTGTCAAGGAATCGGCCCAGGTACGAGGCTTCAGAGTTAGCAAAGCAGATGTTCATCTCTTCGAAGTAACACATGAAGTATTCGCGTAAGATCGGCTTACCTTGGAACTGCTCCAGCAACATGGCATCCATGATCTTCTCACCACGTTTTAAATCTACCATGATACTCCTTAGGCTATAGTGATGTCAGTGGGGTCGATTACAGCGAACTCGCCCTCAGCAATTACAAAGTTGGCTGCGGTCTGATTAGCTTGGCCCACTTCCCCGATAAGGAAAGAATCAACCTGTGCTTCGGCGTAGCCTGTGATTATGCCGTAGTAGTGGCTGTGTATAATGTCGCCACCTGCAAGCAAGGCATTAACCTTAGCTGCTATGTCTGTCTGTATACCCTCATCAGCACCGGCAGTATCATCCGATAGATAGGTAAGGTTGACAGTCATCTCGATATTAACAGCAACTGCCTTATCGAAGTTGATTGTGACGTTTACGCCTTGGCTATCCTGAACTACAACGCTCGTAGTACCAAAGGTAGGTGTACCAGTGTTTAGGGTGGCAAGGATTGTTCTAGCTATTTGCGCGTCAGTAACAGTACCGACTTCACCTACAGTAACGTGGATGTTACCTACAGGAGTGCCATCGGCCAAAGGTGCAATGGTGTGGTTATCTGCAACAGTTACTTGCGGGATACCCAGCTCACGTATGCGTGCTTCAGTTACGGCTGCCACTGACGTGTAGTTGCGTAGTACTGTCTTGTTTCGCAGGTTACGGAATGCTTCTTCTGTTTGTGCAGAGGAGCCAACTGTACCGGCTGCGGTCTGAGTAACGCCTGTCCAGCCTGGGATAGCTGTAACTACATTGACTATCGTGCCAATGGGCATTGCAATAGCACCAGCGTTCTTAGCTATGACTTGTACGTTTCCGCCTACTGTGGCAGCAAGTACGGTAATGAACTCGTTGTCTAGAGCGTCACTCACGATACTACCACGAGGCACTGAGGTACCGGCTGTACCAGTGAGGTTAACGAATGTCGCTGATCGTTCTGCAACGCCGTACTCTATGCCTGATATGAGTCCAAGATGCTGCAAGCCTAAGCCATTGGCAATAAGAGGGCTGTAGCTGTAGTGAGTCGTCTTTTGCTCTGACTGAAGCAAGGAAGCTTCAAAGCCGTAAATCCTAAGGAACTGCCCTTCGATGGACTCCACTGACAAGTCAATATTCGGATCGTAGGCAATTAGCCTTGCTGTGATACGCGCTACTATAGTTTCGTAGCTATCGGCTGTATAGCCGTCTCTAGTTAGTCCCATGATATTACCAAGGTATAGTTAGTGAGATAGTCCCGTATATAGTAGTGGCTTTGAAGTCTAGCTTCAGTGTCCGGTCACTCATGAGTTTTAAAGTCATTTCGTCAACAGACAGCACACCTACAGTACTGAGGATGATATTTGTAGCCCGTAGTTCTAGGTCGAACAGGTCAGGGTTGGTTGTGTGTTCGGCCAGACTTATCCAGCCTATGGTGGGGTCTAGTGACCACTCGCCCAGCTTAGCAAGTAACTTGCACTTAACTAGCTGGACTGTGTATCTACCCTCTGTAACAGTAGCGCCTCTGATTAGATCATGAGTGCTACTGTCTAGAGCTTTATACATATGGATTCCTTAAGAAGGTACGCTTGTAGGGTTACCAAGGTTACCAGAGTGTACGTGACCATCTAGTGTTTGAGTTGCACTAGCTACGGTTGTGGCAGTCAATGCGCCGGTAATAGCTGTGATGCCTGTAATTGTAACAGGCCCAACTATAGCCGCACCAGTAGCACCAGCAGGAGCACCACCAGCACCAATACCTTTAGCAACCAACAACGTCTCTGTGATAGACATAGCACCAGTCAGTGTAAAGAGAGGTGTTGTCATGTTCACAGCAGTGGCGGCTATGATGGCTAGGGTTGGTGTAGTTACTGTGGCGGATGTTGTTGCATCAACTGTCAGTGTCACACAGTCTGCATCTATGCTATTGGTAGCGTTAACTACTGCATCATCGCACTGGACATCTACTAGCGGTGCCGTTATGAGTACCTTAGTAGTTGTCTCTATCTCGATGTCCTGGTCATCCTTAAGCCTAATGATTTGGTCGGCAGCAGCGTTCCTCCACTCTGAGTGAGTATCTGAATAGCTAGTGATAGCCAATGGCTCGGTATGGTAACCAACAAGGCAGAAGCCGTCATTACGATTGAACTTACGTCTCAACCATGGCTTGGGTATCTCATCCAGCGTACCAGCACTTACCTTGTTCTCATACAACCAATGGTCATAGCCAACCTGACTAAAGCTAACCTGGCATGTATCTCCTACTGCAATAGGGTGAGTCTGAGCCCAGCCACCTCCAGAGTTGATATGCACAGGTATGCCTTTGATCGGCTTTGTTACCAGCATCTTGGCAGTTTCGCCTGAGTCGCTGTAAACTAGCTCGACACAAACTTGTACCGTAGCTTGCTGCTTGGCTGCATCGAATGTAACTATCTTGCCTGGTACGTTATAGAGTAGTTGGTTATTAAGCATTCTTATCACCGAAGAAGGTTCTCGTATCCTCACTGGCTGATACTTTAATGAGCTGGACAGGAGCAAGCTGGGGTGTGCCAGTTGCAGCCGCACCAACAGATCGTGCAGCCGTCAGAGCCTCTAGTGGCCCCAGGACAGTACCCACAACAGCCGATGCCGCTGACCTTGCCGTTCCTATTGATCCCGCGATAAAGTCGTCTACACCCAAAGCAGCGACGATCTGACCGAGGTGTGCATTAGAATTCAATTTAGTCAGGCCATATTTGCCACCGTAAATCGACTCCTCCAAATCACCTAAGGCCGTGTTGATGTAGCCCTTGGCAGCTCTGTCTATTACCCCCACGGAACCGGCCAGTAGTTCTTGCCCTAGAGTGGCAGCACCCTTGGGGTTACCTATTAAGGGGATCTCACTAGCTATGATGTCCGAGATAGAGTCAACTGTGGTTCGCCAGTCAAAGGTATCAATGATGGGAGCCACGGCCATTACTATGTCACTCGTGTGCATGTTAAAGCTATGGTCACCTGTAGCAGGATCGAAGCCTAAGTGCTCATACACAGTGGTCATGATAGTACCGGCAGGGTTCGCAGTCTGTAAAGAGAACGATCCAGCAAAGTCGGTAAGGCCAGTTTGTATCACAGCAGAGCCAGGAACGTTAATGCCAACACCAGCCAGTTCGGCTACCTTGGTTTCTCGCTCAGCTCCAGAGATACTATTGAAGACTACCAAGCTAGGTGTCTTGTTCGAGATAGTACTACCTATTTGGACTTGCTCACCCCGTAACTCAAACTTGGCGCTATCCATCATACCTGCACCTTGCTTTGTCTTTAGCTTGGTGAATATGACAGGATCGTACGTACCAAGGTTGGTTTGTACTATACAGGGTACAGCCCGCTTGATTAGATCTCGCAATGAAGCAAAGACTATCTTGGAGTTGTTCACGCCGTACTGGTGGAATGTGTCTGTCCCGACCAGGGGAGTGTTGGATATAAGGCCAGTTAATGATATGACCTGGTTAGTAATGATAGCGTGCTTGCTTATCGTGAAGCCTTCCTGTGTAGGATACTTCGTTATAACACTACCTACCTCGTGCTCCTCAGCCTCAACAGAGTGAAAGCGAATCACTGAGTCTTGCCCGTTTACGGTGTGGGTAATCTGCGCCTTTGTAGGCTTAGGCATGATAGCTCCTATTTAAACCAAGCAGAGTCAGATGTTGGCATCGACAGTCCTGGCTGTGGTGAGGTTGCATTTGCTTTAGTTTGCCATAGCTTTGTCCAGTTTGATCCACGATGCTGTACACCGAGAGTCTGGTACTTGGCTGACCCTGCCACCTTTGAGGTAAGAAAGTCTTGGCTTAATTGTAGTATCTCGTCACCCTGTGCTGTATCAGCAAACAGTATGTTGGAGATGTCCAAGATAGAAGCAGGCTGTATATCACCGTTGAGTAGTGCCTCAATGGAGAGTGTGGCAGGCCCGATCTTGGGGTTGTTCAGCATCTGGGTAGTGGTAAGTTGTATCTGGCCAGGGGAGCTAAACAGGTTTGTGGAAGCTACGTTCTTGGCGTTGGGGATACACATTAGATCCAGGTCATCACCCTTCGTGTAAATTTTGTAGCCATAGGCAGTACCTAGCGATTCCATGATGTCAAGGAACGTACCTTGATAGTGCATCTGAGGGGTGGGTGGTATGTGGTCTACAGTATCAGCAGGGAAGTGGACGTAATTGACTTCACCATCGAAGCCTATCTCGTCTGTCATTTGCTGGACTGATCTACGTAGGGATGGCCTTAACACCTCAGTGTCGATAACCTTCTCTAGGAACTTCTTACGCATACCAGGAAAGCAGAACAGGGTTGTTACACTCTCAGGCAGGTCAGGCACTTCCAGCGCATTACTGACAAACATGTGGTTAGCTAGAACCTGTTCAGGCCCACCATGCATTGATACAGTGAGTGTCACGTAGTTCTCGCCATGGGTCAGCGACCTGACAGTCTCAGGGTTTAGGTTGTACAGGTCAAACTTGGCCCGACTGAAGCCAGGTATGTTACGTATGTCAAAGTCGACGCGGAGGTTATCTGTTTCAAAGACAACTCCCCCGCTACCGTTCTGAACCTTGATACGCACGTATTGACCAAACGTATCTATCTTGGCCATTTAGCCTCCAGTGTTTAGAGTATCAACTGACTCTTCAAAGTCACCATTGTTATCAACCGAAGTAGTCACCATATCTTCAGCCACGTTCACGTCTACATTAATGTTATTGTCTACCTTCACGTTTGCCTTAGCTATGTTATCCATAACTGGAGTGACATCGGGAGATGGGTTAATGCGATTACTAAAGAACTCGTGCGTCTCATTAGCAACACCAGCACCTAGACCTAGCATGGCACCGGTAGCTATACCACGAGCACCACCAGGGATACCAGAGGCAGCACCAAGCCCAGTGAACTCAGCAACATCAAGAATGCTATCAGCCCATCCACCGTCGTCCTCTACACCTATCAATCCACGTAAAGCAGTAGGCATAGCAGCAATAGCCAGTGGCCCAGCCTTAGGGAACTTAGACATGGTACTAGAAGCAGCCCTGCCTATCGCAGCTCGACCCTTGGCAGTAGCCATAGAAGCTCCACCACCTATACCGAACCCAGCCAGAACCTTGGCAGCGGTTGACATAGTAGTGGCACCTTCAGCAGCGATACCAGCCTCATACCCAACAGTACCAGGAATCTCTAGTGCGTCTCGTGCTTCTTGTCTTACATCAGTAACACCTTCGTATTGAGAGCGAGCGCCTGAGGCATCTATGTCTCTATCGAAAGCTTCCCCGATTGCAGTAGAGCTTGCAGAGGTTACGGCCAGTTCAGGCATTCCCCACATCTTAGCAATGTAGGAACGCTCTTCCCTTGTCTTGCCATCCATCTGAGCCAAAGCTGTTGACATGAGAGCCTGAGCATCTTGGCCCTGCATGGAGGCGTAACCAGGCATTTGTAATGAACGAACACCAGGAAGGTTACTAGCACCTTGCATCCCAAGCATGTCAGTGTATCGACCAGGAGCTGTCAGTTCATTGTTCATAGTATTCTGGAGTTGGCCAGCCGCACCCATTACTGATGTAGCTCCACCTTCTGTCATACCACCATTTACAAGTATGTCACGCATACCACGGATAGCTCCAGCTTCCAAGCCAGTGTTAGCGCCTAAGCGCTCATCAGCCATAGCCGTATCTGTACCACTCGTGGCAAGACTTCCCAGTGTACCTAGGTTCTTGATAGCCTTAGCTAGGCCATTGCCAAACTCTCGGATCTTACCAGCAGACTCGTCCAGCGCATTGTTGAACTCATCAGGATCAACTGCAACTTCTGTAGTGGTCGGAGGAGGAGTACCGCCTGATCCTTCGCCTGCACTTCCGCTTGCAACTGGTGAGCGCAAGACAGTACCGGCACCAACAGCACGAGGGCGGTAGGGTTCGGCAGCAGCAACAGGCTGGTTAGTCATAGTTTGGTACATTACTTCTTGACCAGCCAGGGTTGACTCAGCCTGAGAGGTTACTTTCTTTGGTCGCATACTGTGAGCCATAGCTTCGGCCTCCTCAGGTGTCATGTTGTTAGCGCGTAGTTGAGTTTCGATGATGTTAGCACGTAGCTGTTCCTGCATATGAGGGTCGGCTTGTACTAGGTCGTACCTTGCTTTGATACCAGTGTCACTAGATCGTACAAAGTAGTGTGTCTGTGTCTCGCCTGTAATAAGCATCTGCATTTGCATCTGTTTATTGTGCTTGGCGAAACTGGTCTTTGCACTCTTGTCTGTTAAGTACTTGAGTTCTAGTAGACCGGCTGAACTGCCATCTGGGTTATAAAGCCTGCCATCAGGAGAAACACCAGCCAGACCGGCCAGTTCTCCCTTACCTTCTTCAAAGTAAGCTTCTTCATATGATAATCCTTTTCCATCTGACCCCAAGAAGGAGGCAAGTGTTTCCCCTTCCGAGTCAGTACCATCCTTAGAGTACGAGTTACCTTTGAAGCTGGAACCATGTAGGACTGTGTTGACAGCCTTGTCTAGTGACTTCCGTAGTAACTCTTCAGCTACCGAGGCCGTTACCTTACCCTTGCGTTGGGCGTGCCACTCTGGACTACCCTGCTTATGGTTAGTACGCATACGAGTTTCGTACTGGTACCGTTGTTGGTCTGTCCTGTTACCAGCCATGATGGCTTGACTGCTACCACCTAGTCTAACTAGTGCAGGGTTGTACAGTTCCTCATCAGGGTCACTAGGGTCAAGCAACTCACGTACAAAATCTTCACGTTCTGAGGATTCCTTCTCACCGTAGATACCACCAGATTTCGTATCCAGCATTACATTGGGGCCAAAGGACACTTCACTACCCTGCTCAAACAAGCCCTGGTATGTGTCCTTGTCTAGGATCGCACCTTCGTTTCTGGCATCCTGTGCCTCGGTCTGTTCACCATAGGGAGTGTCAAAGGCAGCGTGCCTGATCTGTCTTGCACTGTCATCCCTGTTAGTAGGGAACTGCTTTCTGAACACTGCGCTGGCAAACTCTGCCTTCTCGTAGGCATCGGCAAGCAAGTTATAACTATCAGTCTTAGGCACATCGCCAAACAAAGACTTGCGCAAATTAGGAATATCTTTACCTGTGACACCTTCATCATCCCGTATCATTGTGTAGTCACGATAGGTGAGGTCAGTACTCATGCCACCGTTGTTCATAGTAGGAACTAGGCCAGTGATTCTGCGCGTCCCCATAGAGACATCATTAGGCAGAGGAAGTAAAGCGCGGTCAGGCCCACGATCGTCAGGTCTTCGGAAGTGGCCTTGCATGAGTCTTTCTGTAAGGGCTTCGTTAACATCATAAAATCGTTGTTCATATGCTTGCGTATTATCCTTCGTAGCTTGACGGATGTATAGATCAGTAAGCTCTGCAACATTGTCAAAGGCTTGCTCAAGATCGTTCTCCTCTTTACGTCGGCGTTCCTCATTACCTACGTGGATACCTTGGAGTTTAGTTCCAGGCCCTTCAGCAAGATAGGAGCCAGAGGTGTTGCCCAGCATACTCAAGGCCATACTCATATCAGACTTAGATACGGTAGGCTGTATTGTTCTTGGTACTTTCAAGTCTCTACCCATAGCACGCAAGTGTGTTACAGGTGTTGCCTCGACAGCATGTATTTCATTATAGTAGTCAGCAGCAGGCAGGCCAGTTACAGAGTTGAACTCTACCGCAGCTTTAGCGAACGTATCCTCAGCAAGCCCGTACTTAGTAGGGTCAAGCGAGCCGTCCAGTATCTTTCTGTGAGCAACCTTTTGTGAGTCGCCCATTCCTTCTAAGCGCCCTAGCAGCATGGTCTTAGTTGTTGCCATACCCTCGCCAGGGTTCTTGCTTAAAGGATCTTCCTTAGTAAAGCCAGCGAAGAAAGCATCAGCAGCCTCATCACCATCTTCAGAAAGGGAGCTAGCATCCTCTACAGAGAAGCCAGCCTTGTCCCAATCCTCACCGCTATAATCCGCGCTACCAGATGTATAGCTGTTGTAATCATCTTGATCATCGTAATCCATAACTTCCTCAGCCTTGTATGCCTCCGATTCCGGCCAGCGGAGGAGGTGGTTCTATGGTAGTACTGTGTTGCTTAATGTCTAATATTTGGTGCATCATCTCTAATTGGTAGAGAGTATACGTACCATCCATCAGGTGCCTAAGCTCGCACATTGGAGGACTCACTAGCAGTGGCCTAACCATGTAGCCGTTCAGTTCAGGGAATACCTTATCATACTCGACAGGTACTATGGCTTGCTCGGCGGATTGGTTGAGGCTTGTGGGTAGAGATCCCCTGCTAAGCCTGATGCGAAAAAATCATCGTACTGGCTATGTATAACATGCATGAAGATTTCAATAGCTGTAATGGGTCTAGCTTCGAACAGGTGATTAAGGTCAGCTACATCCAAGGACTTGCCATCCAAGGTTACAGACTTAATCATGTGGAGGATAAGGTCAGCCCCTTCCTCACCAGCACCAGACTTTGTTGCACAGCGCATTGCTGCCTGCAAGTCTAGCTTGGCTACTGCTACTAACTCATCAGCTCCCCACAGTCGGGTTGCGTGACTAATGTTAGTCAGTAATGTATTGATAGGCCAGTTCTTAATATAGATGGGCTTGCCTACAAACCCTTTAGTCTGAAGCTTGGCACGATAGCCTTCTACTCCAAAATCAAAATCACTCATTGTGTTTCTCCTAAGTTGGGGCCAGCACATGCCAGCCCCTATTTACTTACTGCCCGATACTATCGCCATCAACACCTTCACCACGACGGAATAATCCACGCTCGAAGGTTAGTACCCAAGGAACCGTACTCATGGTTTGACCACGAGACATCCCAGGAATAGCTAGGGTAATGCCGTTAACTAGAGTAACACTATCGTTACCCATGTTATCAGTGAGCTTCGCCTGAATAGGATAGATAGCTGCACCATCTGCATCAGCCTGAGCCTGCACATAGTTTACATAATCCTGAAGCAAGACGTTCTCAGGTGCGTTCATTAGTAATGGGAATACTAAGTCAGTACCTTTAATGCGCTGAAGGTTAACAATCATGTCACCATAAGCTCCCCACTGCACATTGGCAATAGGTGCTCGACGCGTAACGTTGATAAGGTTTTCCCCAGTAGGATAGCCTTCGACTTTGATTCGGCGGTAGTTACCAACTGAATCGGGGATAGCCAACACTAGGTCAGTGTTAGCAAAGCTGTATTGATACATAGCCATGGTTCAATTTACTCCGCGAATGTGCCAGAAACTTCAACCTGATGTAACGCGCCAGCGCCAACCATGTCAAATGAAAGACCCTTGTAGATACGTCCAGACTTATCAGCAGACGCTACGTCACCCAATAGTACAGCCTTGATACGGTATCCTTCAGGAAGGTAAGTTCCATCAGCAAGATAGCCAGGAGCAGACAAGCCATTACGGACAGCCGCTTGCAAGGAACGCTCTAACACTTCTTCAGTCATGTTAAGACCGGTCTGTGTATAAGGAACCTTGTCAGGATCTTGATAGATGAAGTTGAACATATCCACTTCGATACGGTTCTCTAACCACAATAGTCCGTGGGTAGTATCTAGCCAGGAGCCAGAAGCCATACGAGAGTTTACATAGGCGTTAACCTCAGAACCAATTTTCACAACCGCTGATCCGTACTTACCAGTTAAGGCAGCGTACTCAGCAGGGTTCAAGTCTTCAGCAGTGATGCCAGGAAGTTGCTTGAGGTTCATGGTCATGGTCGTGCCAATACCAGAGAAGTTCACGCTAGCTACTCGACCGAACACGCCAGAACCAGGATAGAGTTCAGTGTTCTTACTAAAGCTAGATAGAGTGTGTCGCAGGGTAGCGGCTTTCATCTGGCTGATAGTGTCGGTAGTGATAAGGCTAGTCAATGATACCAATGAGTTAGAGGTATGCATGTGGATCTTCTTAGCAGCCTCACACCAGTTAGCTATATCAATAGTATCTTCGTTATCAGCATTACCAGTTTGGTCGCGCCAATCTTTATGATAGTCCAATCCAACGAACTTGATGCCCTGTGTAAGGGTTGCAGCAAGGGAGTCAATGGGAGTTTCAACAGCAACACCTTGGCTGATCTTACCTTGATGCTGGGCAAAGCCTAACAAGGAAGCAAGAGTTCCAGTACAGAAGGTAGTGTTACCAGTTCCACCAGTGTTGTTACCGCGAAGGATAAAGCCATAGGCCCCATACTCACAAGTAGCACCGCCAACAACAGCATCTACAGCCGCCTGGATAATAACAGCAACAGCCGCGAAATCAGCCGCGCCAGATAGATCTTGGTTAGTCAAGCTTACAGCAACGTTATCAACAGTTAAGGTAAGAGTACCAGTTGTGATAGCTTGAAGCTGTGCAATGGTTCCATGAGATCCACCAACAAGGGCAGCACTCTGGGCAACATCGTAGTTCATTAGAACAGTAAAGTCAGTTGGAGTAGGTGTCTGTGCATAGAAAGCTGTAGCAGCCTTGTATACTTCAGAGGCAGTATTCCAATCAATACCTACAAAGGATAAACCTTTGTAAGCTCGCCCACGTTCAGCAGGCAGGATAGACGTGATAGAGTCGTCTGAGACTTTGGTTAGAAAGCCTAAGATACCGAAGTTCCCGCTAGACACACCAGTAGGTGATACCGCTATAGAAACATTCGCAAACTCGGTTGTTTCGATTGTCATAGTGATTCCCTGTTAAGGATTTATATTTAGTTGTAAGGCTATCTTGTTACCATCAGGTTCATGGAAGTTCCCGTTGATTACCATGCCAGTAATGTTATTAACTACCTCACTATCCTTACGGACGGTGTACATATCAATAGACACACCTTGCCTTGCTTCCCAGAACTCTTCTAGTTTAGCATCCTCAAGAGCAATAGGATGGATAGATACAAAGCCGAAGCCTGTTTCCATCATGAGCTGTTTAACGCTTTCTCTATGCCAACCGCCTAGTATCTGAGTAGAAGCTATCCCATCAGTTTCAACAATGCCCACCCTAAACCGAAGTACGGTAGGTGTCACTGTTGTGTAGGTAGTCTCGTCAGTAGTCTGTTTAGTAATAACCTTGTTAGGCATACCAACAGGCTTCTCAGTAAGTAGGGAAATACTACAGAACTCACCCTCAGGTCTATCACCACCCGTCCTGGCTGGATGAGAGAACAAGGGAGTGCCGGTCAGCAGATCCATAAAGCGCTGCATAGTTTGTATGTCACTTCGCATTAGGCACCCATCCTTTAGCCTTCTCAATCATGAACCCGTCAAAGCCAAAGACTTCTTCATCCGAGTTCTGGAGTATGTGGTAGTACTCACCTTTGTGACCAAACTTGTCACCGATCTTAACCCCGTAGTGTGCCTTCACATATATCTGTCTATAGTCAGAGGTACGGATACCACCTTCCATGTTCTTGATAGATACACCTTCGTCAAACTGCGAGAACTTGTTACCACTGGACAGCACAACACGCACGTACTTGGAAGTGGTTCTACCCTCTATCCAGTCGTTAACTTCGTTGCGCCTTCCTTGGGCAATCGAGTACAAGGTAATACGTGTCATGAACTTGGCGTTAAAAGCCCGTCCCATATTCATCGCCATACTTATACTCCCACTGGCCCGCTAAAGTAACGCATCCTTATTAAGGCATACTGTTTACCATAAGCAGATGACCAGAAGTCTTCAGCGTCAGGGGCGATACTATCAACAGCAGCTTCGAACATTACGCCGTCAACTTCCTGTTTCTTGGTAGGAGCTATTGAACCTCCATCACCATCAAGGGTAGCAGTGGCGACGTACAGCAAGTGGGCAGCATGGTACTGGTGTGCTCTATCATAAGACAGGCTCCAGCGTCCAGGATCACCCATGCTCAGGGCAGCGTCATCTAAGAACATCTGTACCCTGGCATCATCCTCTGAGCAGAACTCAGGGAAGCGTGTTTGAAATTGTGATACAGTCGCCATAGCAACTCCTTACTTTGAATCGGCCTTAGCAATTAAGGCACGTGCTTCTTCTAACTTGACTCGTGCAAGCTCTGCCTTGTCTTCTTCAGACAATACAGGATCTACTGTGATCTCAACGTTGCCAGAGGCTAGCAAGTCTTCTGCATGAGGAGCATAGTCGTTCCATTCTTTATCGGATAGGGTCAGCTTGCCTTCGCCAGGAATAAGTAGTGTTGGCTTTCCAACTACGATAAGGCACTGGTTACATAATGTGTTGTTTGATAATTCCATGATGGTTCTCTATTTGGTTGGTATGAAGTGGAGCTTTAGATCAATTAAGTTCTGATCCATACGAATAAACATCTCTTGGTTAAGATCTGCTTTTGCTTGGTAAGTCTCGCTGATTCTCTGCTCTTTGTCGATCACGGCCAAGGCTGTAGTGGTCGTACCAGCAATCCCACCCAAGGTGAATACACCAAGGCATAGGATCACTGTTACTGCATTACCAGGCTTGGCAATGATAAGCTTTATCAACTCAATCATTGCCTTTCCTTAGATATTAGATACCGTAGAAGTGCTGGAATGCGGCTGGGCGGATACACTCTAGAGAAGCGAATCGACCGTAGCAGTTGGTTACAAACTCTAATCCCTCGTACTGGATAGGTAAGTGAACCATAGGGTAGGTTTCACGTACACGTGCATTATCCGCACCAGAGCAGATAGTTGTGAAGCCATTGCCAGCAGTACCAGCTTCAACGAATACGCCACCGTCAGTCGCATAGATGCCATCTACTTCGTTAACGTCAATGAAGTCGTCAGCAGATTTGATGAACTGGTTGTTGGCTAAGAACCAAGACATAATGCTCATGTCTGACTGATCAGAACGAGGAGTGTTCATCAAATACAACTTCTTCTCAACAGAGATAAGGATCTTGTCAGGACGGAAGATCTTCAATGTCTGAGTGTAGTGCTGTGAGCAAGCGCCAGTTAGATCAGCGATTACTTCTGTAGGAGTCTTGTCAACACCCCAGACACGTGAGTTACCACCACCAGCAGCAGCAGCCGCTTGAGTCTTAGTGATAGTCAAAGCAGGTGCTCCAACTGGGCCAGAGAAGAAACCGTGTAGTGCATTTGGAATATCGCCAAACCAGATCAAGGCGTTAACCTTCTCTTCGTATGACTTAGCAGCAGCGGCAGCTTTCTGTGCATCAAGAGGCATACCTACTAACTTAGCAGCAGCGATCTCCTGACGTGAGTAGCCGTAGCTAGTTCCAAGAGTCTTAACACCGATAGAGTATTCTCGACCAGAGATGTCAGCACGAGGTAAATCAGTTGCCTTACCAGCGATAACAGAAGTTTCGCCACGCTTATCATAGCTACGGTAAGTCAGCGAGTTAACACCTTCTCCGCCTTCAGTGTTAGTAGTAAACACTTTACGAGCCATAAGCTCAGGGTACAATACATCATAAGACTTAGCTTGGATGTGTTCTAACTGACGCTGGAAGAAGATACCTTCGTCATCGTTCATGAGGTGGCCAGCATCGACCAAGAAACACATGTTGTCATTCAATGTGAAATCACCGACTTCTGTATCGTTACCGGCTTCGTCATGTAGCATTGTTTGGATAATACGCATTCTAATATTTCCTTTAAGGGTTTTGTTAGCCCACCCTAGGCAGGCCATGTACTAGTTAACTACTATTACGCAGTCTGAGTATAGCTAATGTCGATACGTGCTTTAAAGATCTCGTCAGTAACAGCAGGCTGCACCGCGTGAACGTTCAAGCAAGTAGATGTACCAGCCGCAGCCACGTTAGTGAACAAGCCAGTAGCTTCTACAACACGCAAAGCAGCATCACGAATGATCGCAGTTGCACCAGTAAGCTTCAAGTAAATGAAACCTTGACGCAAGATAGATACAGACTCGTTAACTCGATACAGGAAGTCAGTACCAGTAGAAGGGCGAGTGCCAGCTTCATGGTTGTACTCACGCAAAGAGATGCCGTATACGTTAGTGAGAGATGATGCGCCAATCTCAGGAGAACCAACAGCGATACCCTGGTCAACACCAGAAGGCTGTACAGCAATACCGAAACCTAAAGTTCCAGCTAGTAATACACCAGTCTGCTTAACAGTTGCAGATGAAGCATCACAAAGATCTCCAGCGTAACCACGAGCTGTGTACAAGTTAAAGTTTTGGATAGTCATTTCTATTTCCTTAAAGGGTGATTACGCGTTACGCGCTATTGCTTTCTGACGGGCTTCGTCAACTTTGCTGATTACAGGCTTTGCATCTTCAACAGTTGTCTTTAAGTGCTTCTTAAGCTCTCGACCCATCGGGGTATCCTTATCCGCATCTTCAACACAGATCTTGTAACGCATACCAACATACGCTTCATCTTCTGCATCAAACTTTAGATCAGGCATTAGTTCGCTGATAACCTCAGCCTTGATAGCTGTAAGGCTCTTGTCTTCAAAGCCAGTCAAACCAACAAGGAAGCGTGCTTCATCAAGTACTTGACAGCGCTCGACAACACTTTCCTTACTAGCTGCAACTGCCTTGGCAACTTCAGCGTCTTTGGCATCAACAATAGCCTGGTGCTCAGATACAGCAGTGTTTAACTTCTCTACCTCAACTAAGGACTTATCGTGTACTGCCTTGAATGTAACCAGCTCTTCGCGTGCATCTGACATGTGTTTAGCCATGACTAGAACCGCGTCCAACTCTTTATCTTCAACAGCAACATGTTTGGCTTTATCTTCGTCACCCATCTCATCAATAACAATTAATGCTTCATCAGAGATACGGCAGCTTGATCCAGCTCGGCCATGCTTAACAATTGCGATGTGGTTAGCTCGAATGTTTACTTGCTCGAACCGTCCATCTTCGACTTTAATGTCACAGGTGTATCCCGCAGACAATTCAACAACGCCTTCTTCTACTTCATCAAGCGCTTTCTGGTTAGACAATACCAAGACACCAGATAGAGTATCTTCTACACGGTGAGGTCGTCCTTCCAACATACCTACTTGTAACGCACCAGCATTGTCTACTGTGACAGCCATAGGCTTGCCTTCAGCAGTCTTAGGGTGTCCAATAGTTACAGGTACAGAGCGGAAACTATCCATAGATGCATCATCAAACACTTGGCTTTCGCTGCGGTGTACTGTAATGATCTTGGTAGGTTCTTCATCAACAAGGCCAAGCTGGGCAGCGGTGTACATCTGCTCGCCAGTTCTTGCAAAGGCACAAGGTACAATCATCTGACCATTGTCAGTTACTATGCGCTTAGTCGGGACTGAGATTCTGTCCTCGAAATGAATGTTACTTAGGAGCATTGCTGCCTCCGATTGGTTTAGGTGGGTTAGGGTTGTCGCCTACCTTGGCTGTATCCTTAAAGATGTTAGCATCCTTTAGTTCTTCCAAGATAGATTCACGAGAGACTATGCCACTGTCTGCCCAGTTCTTGTGTGCCTCTGAAAGGTTTACAAGACGCTCGGCTTTCTGTGCGGCTGACTCAGGGAATATACAACTCCACTTATATTTGAACTCGTCTTCTCCGATACCGAAGTGTGCAGCCATAAGCTGGTCAACAATGTCAACACGAGGATTGTATATACTCTTCTGAAGACCTACTAGCATCTCAATATAGTTAACTAGGTCAGACTCGCCCGTTGCATTCATGCCGTCAGGAGAAGCTGATAAGAATCTAGTAGCAGGTATCCCTACACTGGCTGCAACTATCTTGAGGTATTCCCAGATTAAGTCCTTGACTCCTGAAAGCTGGACTGTCTTCTTTTCATAGATCTCATTCTGATCCAGTATACTCACGCCGAAGGTTGACTTGATGCTATTCCACTCTAAGAAGCGGTTAAGCATTGCAGACGTACCCTCTTGATCGGTTAGTATGTTCTGGAGTCCTTTGATACTTATGACATCAACGTTAGCTTCTTGCACCATTTGAGCGGCAGCATGAGAGGCTGTATGGAAGTTGTCAATCTGTTGGGTCAAAGGAATGAGTACAGAGTCAGAGTACCAGAGGTTTCTTTGCCGTTCATAGATAGGAAGCTCTGTACCTTCGAAGCGGATCAACCGACTCTTATGTACTGGGCTGTTCGTATTTACAAACTGGTAAAGGTCTGGCATTCCAAAGGTAGGGGACATAGGTGTTTGATCTATGTCTCCTGTGGCAACTATACGAGTTCTATCTACCACTGTCATGGATCTAAGGCAACCAGGCTTGAGACGTTTCCAGTTAATTGGTTTGTCTAAAGCTCGCCCATCAGCGACATCTAGTACGATGAAGCTAGTCCCATACAGCCTTGCCCACTTGTAAGCCTCCCTGAAAAGGTTAGCAACATTGAAGTGCACGTCAGCCTCAGTGGCTAATGGTGAATCAAACTCGCGCCACTCTCTTGTCATGTCTTGAGGCACGATAGTACAGATCTTCTGGCTCAACCAATCTTCACGGAAGCGAGCTGATAGAGTAGGGTGATCTGCATTACGGCCTGAGTGTGACCAGACATTATGAGAGGACTTATCCTTAGCACCACCAAGACCTGTTGCCAGGTTAGACAGCCCATCGAACAAGGATGCAGTTTTCACTTCTCCCCTTATGACTGTTTCTGTTTCTGAGGGCATAGTGCCTCCTTAGTTATGAGACTTCTGCCATATTTAGTGGCTCGTCCTGTTTAGGTTTCATCTTAAATACTATGTTATGGAACGTCGTTAACTATATTTGAAGCTGTCATGTTAAACATAGTCAGGTCTAAGCTACCTATATTGTCTTGTATAGTTGGGTAGGTGTCGCCATCTCCCATCCTCCAGTAGTTTACCGGAGGAGATGCCAACAGTTCTAAGTCATGAGTTGATCCAGAGTTGTATATAGATGCAACATTAGAACCCTCGTCACCACTCCACAAGGCCAGCTCACTTATGTAGCAATCCCTTAGATGGTTGCCTCCACTAGCATCCTCACCAACTAAGAATAACTCATCGGGTATTTCACCAGAGAATCCATAGTTGCTCTCGGAGCCAGACAGTGTTTGTGCAACCCCATCCACCCATATACCGAACCTACTATAGTATGCAGCTACAGACCCTGAAGAAGAGCCGGTCGTTCCTCCATCATAGGTAACTGTTATGTGTCTCCAAACCTCTTCTAGTAAGCTGGCGTCAGGAGTACTAAGTTCCAATAAGTTATTATCAGACCCATACAAGAGTGTTAACTTTTCATCGTTATTACTATTGTCCCACCTTAGCGTTACCCTACCTTCGTTACTACCATCGTTACCTCCAAAGGATACTATTGTCTGTCTAGAGTTACCATTAGTGCCACCCTTAAACCACAAAGATATAGTCCACGCGTCACTTGCACCAGTCCCGTTTGCTGCACGGTATAGTGGGTTAGTAGTCAGAGCTTGTGCTGCTAGGTAGTCTCCACCTTCTGATAGTATAGACTTTGTATTGTTGTAGGGTGGGTTGCTGACAGTAATTACTAGTGTCTCTGCGTCTTGGCCATTTGAGTTTAATAGTACTATGGGTACGTTGTACACTCCTGGCGAGAGCAATGAGCCTCCCATTATATTCCAGTTGTTACCTGTTTTGGATACTACTCCTGCTGTTGCAGATAGATCCCATATAACCTCTGAGCCATAATCCCCAGTAACTGTGTAGTTGATGCTGTCACCAGCAGTTATACCTAAGGCTAAGCTAGACGTTATAACAGGTATGCTGCTAGTGGGTGTCCCTGTTTTTGAGAACAAGCTATTTAACTCATTGATTGCTGTAGGCAGTACTTGGGTTACCTGACTACCACTAATAAAGGTAGTTGTAAGGTCTAGGGCATTGATGTAAGTCTTCAGTCCATCTTTTATATATACCCTTATACCACCGCTACCATTATCAACAGCTTTTAGTTCGTTGATGAAGAAAGGTTTTAGTGCCTCCGAGGTGTCTGGATCTGTAAACAGTATGTGGTTGCCTGCAATATCCTCGCTAAAGTCCATACTAGTTAGTAGGTCATAGGGGGATATGTACTCTAGGTCTTTATCGGCAAAGGTTCTACCCTTAAGCTTGACATAGTGGTGTGTGTTGGGCACTGTACCAGGACGAACCTGTAACTTACTTCCGTCAGCCTTTGTAATCAAAGAGAAGACATCAGTTGGTGGATGTACCTCAAGTGGGTGTTCAAACCACCACTCAACTATGTCCCCAGCAACACCTACTGTTAACCTCTCTTGCTTGTATACCTCGTTACCCGTATCGTCAGTCCCGTAGTAGGCTCTGTAAGTAAGGGTTCCATTAACAGGTTCAGCCAACACCAATTCGATACCAAAGATAGATGCAGACTCTAGGGCAGAAGATGTAGTACCTGCATAGTCAACAGCACCAGCCGTGGCAGGCCCGTAGAACTCCACTTCTTGGTATGGGTTGTACACACGAGCAGAAGGGGCGATCACACCAGTACTATCCCTATTGCCTACCACCTCGTGATCCCTAACGCCACCCCACATAGGGTACCAGTCAATATCCGAAGTCAGGTTAGTAAAGAATACGTTCTCGCCACCTGATGACATCTTATGCTGCTCCCCTAGGAAGAAGGAGTTCAACGTGGTTTGTACAGGCTTAGCTGCCTCTATCCTATCCGTCACTGGGTTGTAGTATAAGTGTGTTTCAAGGGGAATGTTTACGTCACTATAAGGCATTGTTAACCCTCCACCACTATAACCACACCATCAGTTACTATATCAATAGTCCCTGTTGGTGCAATAAATGGCTCATAGAACCCTGGAACTGGTATTAAACCTGCGCCTCCACCTATAGCTAAAGTGGTTGTACCACTAATAGTTTTGATGAATAAGTAACTCCTGTCGGGGTTAGCAGCTAAGGTAGTGTTGCTTGTATACTCTGTACTTACTGCATCCACACCAGCTATTTGTGTGCTTAATGTACCTAAGGTATCCACTAACTCTATAGTAAGTGTGCAGTTCTGATCAGGTACTGTAGTCCTAGCATACAACTTCCTACCAGGAACTACACTCGCTGGGAAGGGCTCGACCCTCCTTGTATCCAGACCGAAGGTACTCTCCACTGTCGGCGTTTGGTCTGCATAGCACAGGGACACCGAAGCCTTGTTGCTTTTCTGCACAAGGATGTTTCCATCTGTAGCAATTACCTGCCACTGGTCTGTCAAAAGCATTTTCTTAACCTTGCAGTATAAGTACTGCCGCTTCCAAGCTAGTTAGGCGAGCCTCTACAGAATGTAGCGATACCTCCTTCCAACTTGCTATTATAAATAGGCCCACGACTGTATCTACTAAGGCTTTGTATTCCTTACCTTGGTAAGTTACTAGAGATCCTGCCAAGTAAACTATAGATCCATCGTAAGCTTCTGGCGCATCTGCACCACGTATTTCACTTGCATCTCCGACCGCTCCTTGAGGGCCAGGTACATCAATTTCAATTATGTCAGTCATACGAGTCCTTGCACTAGCTCTACCTTACCACTCATGAGTATTCTGTTAGGCCCACCAATACCCTCAGGGTGTATGATGATCTGATACTTAAGGTTACGGCTAGCTAGTGATGTAGTCATTGAGGCAGGAAAGGCAAGCGTGAACTCACCAGACCTAGGAAACTCAATGACAGCGTTCTGGTTAAGAGCTGCGTTAGTACATACAAATTCTAGAACCATACCACCTAGATTAACGGGTGCGCCATCGGCTCGGTATCTAAAATTTACAGTCCTGTCACGGCCACGTCCTATACTAAAATCATAGGTGGGTATGTTTGTTCTAGACAATAGAGTCTACCTCTAGATGGATAACTTCTTTAGTTGCTTGGGTAGTATTACCTTCTACAGAGAAGATCGTTACAGGTATCTTGTATTGCCCTGTGTAGTCTAAGGACAGCTTTATGTAAGCCACGTTAAACTCGATCCGCTCATCCATAAGGGTAAGCCCATTTGGGATAGTCCAAACGACACCACTTAGGGTCTCTCCCTCTTTAGCAAGGAAGGACGCTAGGTTAATGCCGAAGTACTTTTCTGAACCTTGGTATGAACAAGGCCACTTATAAACAATCTCACAGCTCATGTCTTACCTCGGGAATATATCAATTACATATGAGTCACGTTGTACTATAACCACATCCTCAGTAGTTACTACGTCAGCAATAAGTACTGGCACTATGGACTTACCAAAGACGTAAGCATCTCCGCGCTTGTTAGGGCCGAAGGTGTAACTGCCTTGGATAGGTGTGCCAGCACCAGGAGCGACGTAGAGGGAAGCACCAAATGTGAATCCCCCTGGTACTGAGTTAGGGCCAAAGGTGTAGTTGGCCATAGCTTAGGGTGCCTTTGCTGTCATTACATGAAGTTCTGTTATAGCACCGTCTGCACTAATGAATTCACAGAAGTACGGGGCACCCAAGGTTAGACCCAAGATAGCTACAGAGAACAAACCGTTTGCATCAGTAGAGAACGTAGTCGGCACAGTTAGTTGAGTCCCACCAAAGGAACCTGACACTGTGATTCGTACGCCTGCTTTGTTTGCATAAGGTACGCCAGTCACACCATCCACCAAAGTTTCAGATATAACAGGTGCGTTAGATGCAATCGTAACAGTCCAGCTAAACACGTTAGAAGAAGACGAACCATCAGCGTTAGTACCAGTAACAACTATGCCTGTGTTTACGCCAATAGCTTGGGTGGTGCCTACGAACTTGCCAGCAGCCGTTAAGGATATGCCAGCAGGTAAGGTCTCAGCAGTCACAGCATATGACGTTGGAAGCTTCTTAGGCTCTTCATCAGTAGACCAAGGCCCAGTGATGTCATAGTCAATAGCCGTACCTATCTCGTGTGTCTGGTCAGCAAGCGTACCACTGAACAAAGGAGGGAAGGTATCAACAACAGTCCAAGTAAACGCATTAGAGTCTGCAAAGCCATCAGCGTTAGTAGCCCGAATAACTATACCAGCACTAACTCCAACAGCCGTGGGCGTGCCAACTAAGTTGCCTGAGTTATCTAGAGTTACACCAGCAGGTAAAGTACTAGCCTGTACAGCATAAGAAGTAGGTGCATTTGAGAAGAATGTAGATACACTCTCACCAGATAATGCAACCCCTATCTTCCCAGACTTAGCACCGATAGTACCAGCAAACAAAGGAGGAGCCGCAGCCGCGCCAGTGTTGTTGATATTCAATGTACTTACTGGAGTCCACGCGTTAGCACTTGCATCCCATATCTTGTACGGTATAGAAACACTTGCAGCAGGGACAACTTGTACACTACCGTCAGCGCCTATGG
>MAAC01016714.1_pt1 | contig 57797 bp, 50 predicted proteins | sample 1115981 | NCBI WGS metagenome assembly MAAC01 (sample SAMN04961126, study PRJNA320927) | seawater metagenome | isolation source: sample BD02T64 sea water enriched with oil for 64 days | place: USA:Gulf of Mexico | collected 2013-07-27 | reverse complement strand
TTTCCATAAGCAGCGCCGTTTCCCATACTGGTCGCAATATTTGCTCTAGAAATATCCATATCGGCAACCTTACTATTAAAGTTACCCATGTGTTGTGCGTTCATTACCAGAGCGGTGCACATTAAAATTGACGTGATGACCTTTTTCATTTTTCTTGATTTTGATCCAAATCTATCTGGAATAAAACCGTATTAATAGTTGAAATGAGTGAAAGACAGTTTTGAATGAGTGAAAGAAGTATGCTGGTGAGTTCGCTTTCGCGAAAGCGGAAAAAACACCATCTTAAATGCCTAAAACAAGCTATTTACAAAGAGTCATATATTTTTTAATGACTAAGTTTACACCGAAATGAAACATCTATTCTTATTTATTTTCCTACTGTTTTGTGTACAAATCAATTTTGCTCAAAACACTTCCAATCAGAAGTCTCGTACCTCTAGTACTAGTATGGTGTTAGAAGGTCGTGTGCTTACAGAGAGTGGAAAGCCTATTTCTGGGGTAAATATTGAAGGTAAAATGGGTAGATATACCACTACAGATGCTTTAGGGCGATTTACTTTACCTGCAAATATGGGTGAAGAAGTAACCATAAGAGGCCTTAATTTTGAAACGGTTTATTACCGCATCAATACTAGAAACGACATTGAAATACGTGTTCAAAATCAAGAAAAAGATGCCAAAGAGTTAAGTACTTTAAGCTATCAAGTGGCGATGGACAGTGCTCAAGAATACCTAAGAAAAGACGCAAAAAAAACTGCAGACTTCCTCATCGCTGCTCTTTCTAATAATCCTAAGTCCTTAACTAAAATTCAAGAGAGCGCAGCTTATGAAAAGTTAGGTGATTTGTACCTTTTTAATGAACAATACGATCTTGCTGTATCTAATTATAATCAAGCTGCTCAGCTTGTTTCTAATACAGAGCTTGTTGTAAAAAAGGCAGATGCCTTGCGATTAAATGGTAATTATCAAGAAGCGATCACTGCATATAAAAGTCTGGACTCACCTTCTAGTAAAAAGTCAAAATCATCAAATAATCAAAATACTGATGATTTAAATATAAGGCGATGGACCGGTTTAGGAGATGCATATGCCAAAACAAACCAAGGCGACCTAGCATTAGAAACCTATAAGAACGCCTTGCAACTTGCCCAAAAAGAGCAACGTACTCAACAGGTAACTACCATCAATTCTAAAATTGCTAAACTCTTAAATGATCTCGGTAGAGAAGATGATGCTGAGGTTTATTTTGATCAGGCAATAATTGAATCAAAGAAGGAAAGTCCTATTGTAAATGCACAAATACAGTCTCAAACAGCAGATTTTTATAACAGCAACTCCAGATTTGATGAAGAGATTGCTTTGCGTAAGAATAACATTAAGCTTCTAGATAGCATTAAGTCTAGGGAAAGAAGTGATGAAAATAAGGCAAAAAAGCAGTCAGGTACTAAAGGCTTTTTAAACTCTGTAGATAAGCAGCTGCAAGATGAGTCAGAGATAGTGGTGAATGATCTTGAAGAAGAAAGCTCTCTGGAAGAAGTAGTGGTTACTCCTACAGTAGAACCATTGAAAAATGAAGTGATTGATGGCCTTTCTAAACAAAAAGAACAACTCAAAATTGCTGAAGCTTTTAAAGCTCAAAATAAAATAAGTGATGCCATAACTTATTACGAGTCCAGTCTAGAAGAAGCAACCACAAATAATGATCTTGAAGTAAAAAAAGATGCTGCAAAAAACCTTTATGAGCTCAATAAAAAAGCCGGAAATACTAAAAAAGCATTGGATTACAATGAATTATACATCAACACAGTCGATGCCCTTTATCTAGAAAAAGAAAATGAGCTAGAAGCTACAGCAAGAAGAGCAAAAGAACTTGTAGCTAAACAGACTAGAATTTTAACTTTAGAAAAAGACCGAGAGCTTACAGAAAATAAGCTGGCATTAGTAAACACAGAGCGCGAGCTCACACAAGAAATGAACCAGCGCCAGCGATGGATCATTTATTCACTTGTAGCGCTTAGTTTACTGCTTCTTACACTTGCTTACTTTATGTATCGTAATAATAAACAGCAAAAGATCAACAACCATTTACTTGCTTTAAAATCATTACGCAGTCAGATGAATCCGCATTTTATATTTAATGCGCTCAATTCTGTAAACAACTATATCGCTCAAAATGATGAACGTGCTGCAAATAAATACCTTGCCGATTTCTCAAAACTCATGCGTAGTGTTTTAGAGAATAGTGAGTTAGACTTTATGCCGCTAGAGAAAGAGATTGATCTCTTAGGTTTGTATTTAAAACTAGAACACGAGCGATTCAAGGATAAATTTGATTATACCTTAGAAATTGATCCTTCATTGCGAGATACAAAATTGAAAGTACCGCCTATGTTGCTGCAACCTATCATTGAAAATGCCGTGTGGCATGGATTGCGTTATAAAGAAGAAAAAGGCTTTTTAGATGTTGCTTTCGCGAAAGCGGAAAAAGGAATCCAAGTCACCATAACAGATAACGGCATCGGGAGAGAAAAGTCCAAAGCCATAAAAACAGAACATCAAAAGAAACGCGATTCTAAAGGCTTGGGCAATATTAAAAACCGTGTGGCCTTATTAAATGAGTTGCACGATTGCGAGATAGATATCAAAGTTACTGATGCTGGATTGAGTCCTGATGTGGGGACTGAGGTTGTGGTTTTAATGAGGAATTAAGATGTGGACGACCGACTTGCAGTATATCTTTAAAAAGTTGTAGTTATGAAAACAATACAAATTATAATGGCTATTTTAAGTACGTCAATCCTCATGGGACAAAACGTGAGTGAAATAAACTCAGATTTAAAGATACCTGATTCCTTATCCCACAAATCTGAAATCCGTATTTATCAAGGTGGAGGCACCACTACTTACTCATCTGTATTTGTAATGTTCAAAGATGACTCTGATAAATGGTCTTCTCACTTTTATGAACATTTTAATGGTTTAGAACCTCAAGTCATAAAAAGGCAGTTGATACCTATAAGTGATTCTGATTTTGTGTTTCAAAATTTTATAAGAAGCTATGCTCTTGATTTACCGACAATGAGTAAAATAAATTGGAAACTAGAGAAAAGAAATGACATAATAATTGATGAAGGAATAGATAAGAGAGGAAAAGCTTTTAAAAAATACTACGCGTCAAGTACATTTTCAACTACGGTTGACGGAAAAATTTTTTATGTTCAGGTCAGAGCCCACAATCGGAACAATTCTTTTAGCTACAGTAGTCCAGATTACTATTTAGAAGAGTATCCAGAAGTAGATGAATTACAATTCATGTGTGAGATATTACAAATTGTCAGAGAAGAATTTAACATTTGGAAAACAGAATGAACCCATGAAACTAAACGCCATAATTGTAGAAGACGAGCAAATATCTAGAGATATCTTGAAGAACTATATTGCCAAATATTGCAAGGACGTTAGCGTATTGAATGAAGCGACTAATGTAGATGAGGCTTTTAAAATTCTTGAACATACTGAGGTGGATTTGGTTTTTCTAGATGTAGAAATGCCTTTTGGTACTGCGTTTGATTTGCTAGACAAATTACCTAATAGAACCTTTGAAACCGTTTTTGTTACTGCTTATGACCAGTATGCAAAAGATGCGCTTAATCAGCAGGCGGCTTATTATCTGACTAAGCCTATTGACATAGATGAGTTGATCAAAGCAGTAGAAATAGTACAAGCGATAAAAACACGAGAAAGTGAGGTGAACGTAGATTTAAGTATCAAAGAAGAAAACAGCTCACAACTTACTGATAAGATCACCATTCCTACTCAAGAAGGTTTTGAAGTCTTGCCTATCAAAGACATTATTTATTGTAGTGCAGACGATAATTACACACATATTTATCTAGAAAACGATACAAAACTGGTTTCTAAAACTTTGAAACATTTTGATGATATGTTATCTGATAAAGGTTTTGCGCGTATTCATAAATCTCATTTGATTAATGTTTCTCACGTCACGGCTTATAAAAAAGGAAAAGGCGGCAGTGTACTATTAGGAAAAGTAGAGTTGCCAGTTAGTCCAAGTAAGAAGTTGGGATTGTTTGAGTATTTTAGATAATCATTCCTAGAAATCTAGTAAATACACTTTTCTGTTAGCAACCTCGCTAGTTAAAGAATCAAGTGTTTGTACTTGTAAATTAGAATAAAGCACATGCTCACCAGGCTTTTCACTTACATTCAATAAATTTTTAGATTTTAAAACGTTGAGCATTTGTCTTGCTACTGCTGCTCCAGAGTCTATAATACGCACTCTGTTTGGTAACAATTCTTGTAACCGATCTTTAATATACGGATAGTGACTGCATCCCAAAACCAGATAATCTATTCCAGAAATCATGAACGGTTCTGTGATTTTAATAAGCAGGTCATACATTTCTTGAGAGTCTTTTTTCCCAGCTTCAATGAGCTCAACGATTCCTGTACCTACTATTTCAATGGTGTTCACATCTTGAGTAAACTCTTTTTGAGTTTTATTAAATAACTCACTAGATAAGGTTCCTTTAGTAGCAAGAATTCCTATCTTTTTTGTGTCGCTTTTGAGCGCCGCAGGCTTTATAGCTGGTTCTATCCCTATAAACGGTACATCATAATTAGCGCGCAAGTAACTAATCGCATTTGTAGTAGCGGTATTACAAGGCACTGCAATGATTTTACAGTTTTGGTTAAGTAAGTATTCAGTGTTTTTTACACATAGCGCAATGATTTCTTCTTTAGACTTACGCCCGTAAGGCGCGTGTTTCGAGTCGGCTAGGTAAATGGTATTTTCATGAGGTAACAGTTCTATTACCTCTTTCCACACGCTTGTGCCGCCTACTCCAGAGTCAAAAAAACCTATCGGATTCTTATTCATAGTTGTAAAAATAAGAGAAAAGGTGACTGCACTGCAATATGATTCTATTTATTCACATGCCTCAAGAGAGGTGATTTTTTATTCCGCTTTCGTACTGAAACAAGTTCAGCATAAACTTCTATTTTCAAAAAAGAAAATAGAAAGCGAGATCAACACTTACTTTAATGACAGCCACAATCTCCATCACCACAGTTTGAGGAGTTGTATTTACTAGGGAACAAGAATTTTCTAAACAACCAAACAAGTGCTGAAACAGCTATTAAAACTACTAATATCGTTTGTGCGATGTACATTATTTCAAAATTTGAAAAGCACCTAGTGCTGCAAAATAGGCAGCTGCGGTCATGAATAAAAATTGAATTGCTGGCCATTTCCAGCTATTGGTTTCTCGTTTTACGATAGCAAGCGTGCTCATACACTGCATAGCAAATGCATAGAAAAGCAGCAACGATATACCACTGGCAAAATTAAATAATGGGCCGCCTAAAATAGGATTAGTCTCTGCTGCCATACGATTTTTTATAGTTTGCTCTTCTTCACCATCGCTTTCTACACTATAAATGGTCGCAAGAGTACCTACAAAAACTTCACGAGCGGCAAAAGAACTTACAATAGCAATTCCTATTTTCCAATCATAACCTAATGGTCTTACCGCTGGCTCAATTCCTTTACCTATGTAACCTATAAAACTGTATTCTAGTTCATGAGAAGCGATTTTTTGATCGAGTTCTTCCTGACTTAAATTTTGACTGGCATATTTTTCTGTAACGATTTGCTCGGCTCCGTTGAACTGGTCGCCTACGCCGTAACTTGCAAGAATCCATAAAACGATAGAAATCGCCATGATTATTTTTCCTGCTCCTACTACAAAGCTTTTGGTTTTTTCTATAACAGTGATGGCTACATTTTTAAACATAGGCAGCTTATAAGCAGGCATTTCCATTACAAAAAATGCTTTGCGTTTTATAGGTAACACCTTATTCAATACCCAAGCAGAGAATATAGCCGCGCCAAAACCTAATAAGTACAATAACATTAAAGTAAGTCCTTGCATGTTAAATGCACCTCCTAAAATGCGCTCATCTGGAATTACTAATGCGATAATGATCAAGTAAACCGGCAATCGAGCAGAACATGTTGTAAAAGGAACTACCAGAATAGTGATCAATCGTTCTTTCCAGTCTTCAATATTTCTAGTCGCCATAACAGCCGGAATGGCACAAGCGGTCCCTGATACTAGTGGCACAACACTTTTACCACTTAAACCAAATCGTTTCATAATATGATCCATGAGAAAAACCACGCGACTCATATAACCACTTTCTTCGAGTATAGCTATAAACAGAAATAAGAAAGCGATTTGAGGAATAAAAATAACGATGCCACCTAAGCCCGGAATAATACCTTCTGCAAACAAATCTGTAAATGGTCCTGCTGGGAATGTACTATTGATCCAAGAGCTTATACTAGCAAATGTCCCATCTATCCAGTCCATAGGATAGGTGCTCCAGTCATAAATGGCCTGAAAAATAAGTAGGAGGATAAAAAAGAATATTAAATAACCCCAGACTTTATGAAGTAAAATACGATCCAGTCTTGATCTTAAATCTTTTGCATTTACTTTATCAACAGTTAGGACTTTTTTAAGCAGACCGTTTATGAACTGATAGCGCACCACGGTTTCTTTGTGTTGCATTTTCTTAAGATCGGCCTCAGACTTTATATCAAACTTGTGCTTTTTTAAGTCTTCTATATCTCTATTGCGGTCTAGTTTCCCAAAGTTTACATCTTGGGTGATCACCAGCCATAATTTGTAAACCAGCTGATTAGGATATGTATTTCTAAGTGTATTGAAATATTCTGTATCGATGACAGAAGCATTCATACAAGGCTCTGTTGTGAGTTGTTTGTAATTTGCAATCGCTTTTTTTAACTCATCAATTCCTTGGTTTTTGCGAGCACTTACTAGAACAACACTTGTATTGAGTTCTTTTTGCATCAAATCAATATCAAGAGAGATCGCTTTGCGCTCCATACGATCTGCCATATTGATGACTAGAATGGTAGGAATTTCAAGATCTTTAATCTGAGTAAAAACAAGAAGATTTCTTTTTAGATTCTCAATGTCAGACACCACTACGGCAACATCTGGAAAGTCCTTTGAATTTCTATTGAGAAGTGTTTCTACCACTATACTCTCATCTATCGAGGTAGTATTTAAACTATACGTACCAGGTAAATCTAGAATATGAGCTTTAAGACTGCGGTCTATTTTACAAACGCCTTCTTTTTTCTCTACCGTAATACCTGGATAGTTTCCTACTTGCTGGTTTAAACCAGTAAGTCTATTAAAAAGCGATGTTTTACCAGTATTAGGGTTACCGATTAGAGAAACATTAATTGATTTACCCATGACGTTCCACGCTTATTTTTACTGCTGTTTCTCTTCTTATGGCTAGATGTGTCCCGTTTATATCTAGATAAATAGGATCTTTAAATGGAGCAGATTGCATCATGGTAACACGATTACCAGGTAAACACCCCATTTCTAATAATTTTAAAGGAACATCGATTTCATCAAATTCTTTGATAATAGCTGTTTCCCCACGTTTAAGATGTGCAATGGTGTTACTCATTCTTATTTAGAATAAATTTGAATAAGCAAAAGTAAGCCATGATTATGGTTTGGTAAAATATATGTTGTTAAAGAAGTATGAAGGTTGATCTATCTCGCTTTCACGAAAGAGGAATCAACAAACAACATATTAAAATAAAGAAGCCTCTATTGCAAAATAATAGAGGCTTCAGAAAATATATTGTTCTAATTTATAGGTATTTGGTGTATTTCAGTTTGCCCGCCATGAGAAACGTGCATTACATAAGTACCAGTTGTTAAATGAGAAATATCGAATGATGTCCCTAACTCATGATGAGAAATGTTCAAAACCTGATTACCGCTAAAGTCATATAATTGAATACTCACAAAATAGGTACAATGGGTTGTTCCACCTACATCTGCAATGCCATCACTACATGCCTTGGTATAGAATGTCCATTGTGGATCTTGAATCATATCTATTGCAATAATGGTACTCGCTGGTACAGGAGAAATAATGAAATTGTTACTTACGATATTGCTTGAACTTGTGGAAGAGCAGTCGTTACCGCAACCGTCTATATCTTTTACAAATTCTACCCATTCTGACCATCCACAAGCATTTCTAGCTCTAACTTGAAATCTAAATAGTTCATTACAATTAGGGTAAATGCCTACGGTATTATCTCTTCCTGTTCTTTGATCTCCATCCCAGTAAGCTATAGATGTGGGTAATTTTTGCATTTCAATTTCATCCACTAAATCAAATCGTTCTATCCCATCTATTCTTAATGCTACCAGATCACAAAAATTATTAGGTGGATAAAGAGATAAAAATGTACTTGAATCAATTTCAGTAACAAAGGCATTATCTAAATTAGGAGTACCCACATGAATTTGACGACCGAATCCTTGTGAAGGACCTACGCTATTACTGATATTTACTTGTATATAGCCTACACCATTTGATAGGGCTTCTACCTGAGCAGAATATCCATTTTGAGAAACTATTCTTAAATTATCGCTATGTACAATATAAGTAGGAGCACTTGCCACTTTACACTCATCTTCAAATCCTATAGTTACAATATCACCTACACACATGGTGTCTGGACTAGAAAAGCTAGCAGTATCAATAGGGAAAACTGGTTCTAAAACATCTCCAACATCCAAGGCAAAATTACCTAGCAACCAATCTATACTTTTCTGATTAAAACTAACATGTTCCGTATTTAAACTCTCACCGTAATAACTGTCAAAAGGTGTTAGGGTATTTGACTCGCAAGTCAGATTAAAACTTAAAGGATTGCTCCAATCTTGATCTGGATTTAAATGAGCCATAGCTGAAAAAGTAGGTATGAATGAATTGATAGGGTTATTACCGTCGCTAAAACGGTATTCTCCGCTTGCATTTGCTCCAAATAAATGAAGTTGCGAGTAAAGAAAACCTTGAGCAGAAGGTAAAAGGGGAATGTGGTTAACTGTGTTAAATGGTGGTGGTCCACCTTCAACAGAACTTTGAATCTGACCTTGAACATCAAAGTAACCACCTGAAACATTATCCATGTTCCCTCTATTATTGAAGTTAGGCGCTTTAGTCACTTTTTCAGAAGAACGAATATTAGAAAATCTAGCGATTTTCTTATCAGAACTTCCTGATGAAGGCATAAAATGTGAATCTAAACTAGCTACTTGAACTCTAAATACTATATTTTCTATAGGTAAATCAATTTTAACTCTTGCATGAGCAGTTGCGTTAAAAACACGCTGGCTATCATTTCCAAAATGATAAGCTCGTTCATCTTCCACATAATCTGTTAGAGTACTACCAGATAAAGAACCATTTACTACGGCAAGATTAACAGTTTTTAAAGGAAAACCATTGGAACCTGAAACCCCATTGTTGAATTGGTTGTTATAGTGTATTTGAAAAAATCATCCCCATGATTTTGTGAAAAGCCTTGTGATATTGTTCTAGCATTGAGAAGTGATTGTTGAACTTGTGAATTACTAGGAACTTGCATGCCTAAAACATCTACCATTTTAGGTTGATGAAATTCTATTAATTGCTGCCTAGAGGCTGGGCTAGCAAGTTCTTCTTCATAAAATTCTTTTGCAGCAGCAGACTCGCCGCTCAATAAGTAAAGTAAAGCCTGATCTCCTAGAGGTATATTTGCTCCTAAATGTGGACTGTCAAAACTCACATAGTGAGATACATTGTGATCCCAAACGGCACTATTTCCTGTATCTTGTTCTTGCTTTTCCATATAAGAAAGCGCATATTTTGCGATTTGCCCACCCATACTTGGACCTATAAGTTTTATTTTTTTATCGCTTCCATTAGCAGCCAGTAAATCTCTGGTTTCCTGTCATAATTTAACTAATGCAAAGGCATTACTTTCTATATAATAAGCACCACCATCTATCTCTACTTCATCGAGAATAACTTCTGGAGTGTTTAAATCATCTGTCTTGTAAGTGGGAAAGTTAACGATGATCACGTCAAAGCCTCGTTCTCTTAAAGAATTTAATACATTTTGAGTAAACCCTAAATTATCTTGATAATTTTGCAAATCAACTATACTCCTATAATCATCACCGTTAAAGCTACCGTCACTATTCAAATTAACGCTCAGACAGTCAGCATCATTTTCACAATCACAATCTTCTATTTTACGTTTATCGCCTGGATCAAAGCCATCTAAAATGATAATAGGACTATTAACGACACCACTAGAGTTACTATTTGCAAAATAGGTGCGGTATTGAATTTTTGCTTTAATGGTTGGATCTCGATTAGGATCTGATGGATCATTATTATAGCCTTGAAAAGAAATATCAGCCTGTAAAGTATCATTTTTTGTAGTTCCTAATCCTTGTGTACCAGCGCACAGCAATCCGATACTCTTTTGTAGACCTTGCGTTTTCTTAAAATATAGCGTAGAATAAGTAGTAAGCGAACTGTTATCTTCATAAGTAACTTGATAAGTGGCAGTTTTAACACCACTAGTAGCATAAGGAACTGTAATATTTTGAGAAATAAGTTGTTGATTAGTAATTAACGTTCGGTTAACGCCATCACCAAAATCTGCGGATAAAGTCTTGATCTTTTGTTGCTGATTTTGAAACAAATAATTGATGTTGAGCTTATAGGTAACATTGTTTCCTTCCACTGCTTTTTTAAGCGGTGCAATAACTGTCGTATGCAAGGTATAAAATGGTGGTCTACCATTAATTTGAGAAAATCGCTTAGTGTCTTCATTATATAATAAACCACCTAAAGTCTCATTATCCATGTTATAATTTAGCAACTGAAAGTCCGTATTCAAAATACCTATAGGTACTATATTTTGAGCTTCTTGTTCTAGTTGCCCGTCCAGTTGATCTATGTTAACAAATAAATTTTTGTTACTCGCATTATGCATTTCTAATAACGCTTGTCTAAAATATTTGTAGTTTGCTGTGTTAAAACCTTCTTCTCTATTGAAATTGTATAGGTTAGCTAGTTGCATGGTACGCTCATATATTATACCGCTAGTCACAGTGCTCTGATTTACATTTTGCAAAGCGTCGTCAAGAGTAGCTTCTGGGTTTTGCGACATGACATTACTTAACGATAGCAATATCCAGATGCTTAGAATAATTTTTTTCATAAATTTGGAAGTTTAATAATTGATTGATGTTGATTATTAAAAATTATTTGACTTTGGTTCTAGGAGCATTATTTAATTAAATGTTGTATTTCTTAATGAATAACTTTCTAAGTCAAATCGACCTAACTCAACTTTTATAGTATCTAGAGGGTTAATAATATTAACTAATCTTGTTTCAAAAGTACCACTCCTTATATTTTCTTCGTCCTGTATAAAATTAATGTAAGATATTTCTACAGATCCTGAATTTGTGTAGGAAACATATCCTTCATAACTGTTAGTTTCATCATTCCAAATTCTACAATGAATATAGTTATTGTCGTTACCGTCTATTCCCGTTAATCCATTAGATTCACCAAGAGTATAGACACCTACACCATTTAGATTTAAATTTTCTAAGTGAATCAAAATGTTTGAAGTCCTATCACTTTTAAAATCTCTCGCATCTAGCTCTATATTAACATTTTCCGTTTGTCTTACTCTCATTCCTCTATTCGTACTGGTAAAATTTCCATTTCCATCTCTAGGTCTAAAAAACTTGCCATCGATCAAACAACCAAAGGTGTTTTCTCCTGTCATGGTTATGGGTGGTAATAAACTTTCTTGAGATGGTGCGTCGTCGCTGTCGCAGGCTGTGGCAAGTAATACTATGAGAAGTAGATAAATGGTTTTCATAATTTGAAATTTTATGTTTTCGCTAAAGCGCTCTGTTCAATCACTACTCTAAAAGTAAAACAATATTCTCTAATAAACTTGATAATTAGTCTTTTAACTGTTTTCTAATGTAAATTAAGATACGAGCTATTAACAATATTATGGATTTACGTAATTACTTAAAACCGGTTGCATTTTATAGTTAATCTCGATTTCGTTTACTACTTTTTTCAATGGAGCTATGACGGTAGTATGCAAGGTATAAAATGGTGGTCTACCATTAATTTGAGAAAATCGCTTAGTGTCTTCATTATATAATAAACCACCTAAAGTCTCATTATCCATGTTATAATTTAGCAACTGAAAGTCTGTATTCAAAATACCTATAGGTACTATATTTTGAGCTTCTTGTTCTAGTTGCCCGTCCAGTTGATCTAGATTAACAAATAAATTTTTGTTACTTGCGTTATGCATTTCCAGTAATGCCTGTTTGAAATATTTATAATTAGCGACATTAAAACCTTCTTCTCTATTGAAATTATAAAGATTGGCAAGTTGCATCGTACGCTCATAAATAATCCCACTGCTTACCGCAGATTGATTAACATTATTTAGAGCAACATCCAAAGTAGGATCTTGATTTTGAGCAACACCATTGCATAATGATAGTACTAATCCTACTATAAGAATTATTTTTTTCATAGATTTAATATGTTAAGTGATAAGGTTTCGTTAGTTGTTAAGCCTTCAAGGGCAGCCATTATTATGAGCAGCCTTTTAGTTAAAAGTGGTTTGTAATATTGTTATTGAGTTAATGTCAAATCGTCCTTTGTTAATTAAAACAGTGTCTTGTGGATTTAGAATGTTAGTCAACTTAGCATTAAAGGTTCCAGAGATGATATTACCGTTTACTGAATCTAAAAGCAGTTCCTCAATATAAATGTTTCCAGAATTGTCATAAGATGTGTAAAACGCCTGCTCATCAGTAAGAGGACTTTTGGTTGTACAATGAATGTAAGAATTGTTGTTACCATCTAAACTTCGTAAACCATTTGATGTGTTTACTTCATAAATACCTTCACCAGATAATAGTAAATCCTCAACATGAATTATGAAGGTTCTAGCAACATTAGTTTTGAAATCATGGCTTTCAAACTCTATATTATTTGTTTCAGATCGCAAAACCCTCAAACCTCTATTTGCTATATTAATTGAGGTGTTCCCATCCCTAGGTCTAAAAAACTTGCCATCGATTAAACAACCAAATGTGTTTTCTCCTGTCATGGTAATGGGTGGTAATAAACTTTCTTGAGATGGTGCGTCGTCGCTGTCGCAGGCAATTAAAAGTATTGAGAATAGTATCAAACAGATTCCACATCGAGTGCGGAATGACAAGTGATCAAGGAGGTTTTTCATAATAAATGATTTAGAACTTTACAAAGATCTTCTGTCTAAATAAGTCTTTTGAATATAATAAAACTAAAACAATCCTTTCTCTGCCGTTTCAAAACCCTCGTCAACTAAGTGTTTACTTTTATCTAGTGCTGCATTTACGGCAAGAGCATCACACCTTTCATTTATGGGGTGATCGTTATGACCTTTAACCCATTGCATTTTAGGTTGTGTGCGATTGTAGATTTTAATAAACCGTTTCCAGAGATCTGGATTCTTCACGTTTTTCCACTTGCGTTTGATCCATCCTGCAATCCAGTTTTTATTTACCGCATCACTCACGTAACGGCTGTCAGTAAAAACAGTGATAGCAACTTCATGATCTGGTTTAATTTTTTCTAATGCTTCAATAACCGCTAGTAGTTCCATGCGATTGTTAGTCGTTTTACGATACCCTTGAGAAAATTCTTTTTTAAAATTTTTTCCCACCGCAATCATTACAATACCATAACCACCTGGTCCAGGATTACCTCTAGAAGAACCGTCTGTATAAATATGTACTTGATCCATTATTTTAAAAGTTGAGCAATGACTGTAGGATAATGTTCATGTTCTAATTGATGAATTTTACTCGCGAGATCTTCGGCAGTATCATTTTCATCAATTTGACAAGTTGCTTGCTTAATGATCGCACCTTCATCATAATTTTCATTTACATAATGTATGGTAATACCGCTTTTTTGCTCTTTATTTTCAATAACTGATCGATGTACATTCATACCATACATTCCTTTACCACCATAATTAGGCAATAATGCAGGATGAATGTTAATAATTTTATTAGGATGGTCTTCAATTAAAAAACTTGGAATTTTCCATAGGAATCCTGCTAGAACGATCAAATCAGGCTGTTCTTGCTTTAAAATAGATTGTATTTGTCCCGCTTTCGCGAAAGCGTACCTATTAAAACTCATTGCTGGAATACCTGCTAGTCGTGCTCTTTCTAACACATGTGCTTGTGGTTTATTAGATAAAACTAAAGAAATTTGCACCTCATTAGAACTATTATATTTATCTATAATTGCTTGAGTATTAGTACCGTTACCGCTGGCTAAGATTACTATTTTCTTCATATAAATTAATGGCAAGCTTGTTGTAAAGCCTCGAGTGAGTTAGTTAATTAAATAAAATAAATGAAATTGCAAGTTAACTCAAATGACTAAAACGTGGTTTTAATCCAAAGTTTGTTATTTTTGCGATTCATTTAAAATTAAAACAAGATTATTATGTCAGACATTGCATCAAGAGTAAAAGCAATTATCGTAGACAAATTAGGTGTTGACGAGAACGAAGTTGTAACAGAAGCAAGCTTCACAAACGACTTAGGCGCAGATTCACTCGATACAGTTGAGTTGATCATGGAATTTGAAAAGGAATTTGATATCCAGATCCCAGATGATCAAGCAGAGAACATTGCAACTGTAGGTCAAGCTGTTTCGTACATAGAGGAAGCAAAAGCGTAATACTATTCTGAGCTTAAAAATATCTTAAGAATCATTATATTGATTTTTTAAAGGTATTTTTAAGCTCTTTAAGTATAAAGTAAAATTACATGGAATTAAAGCGAGTTGTCATTACAGGAATGGGTGCCCTTACTCCTATAGGGAATAACCTTGAGGAATATTGGGAAGCATTAAAAGCTGGTAAGAGTGGTTGTGCTCCTATCACATATTTTGATACAGAACATTTTAAGACAAAATTCGCTTGTGAGGTCAAAGACTTTAAAGTCACTGACTTTATAGACCGTAAGGAAGCTAGACGCATGGATCGATTTGCCCAGTACGCACTGGTTGCAGGTGATGAAGCGATAGCAGACTCTGGACTTGATATAGACGCCATCGATAAATTTAGAGTAGGTGTTATATGGGGTGCAGGAATAGGTGGTCTAGAAACTTTTCAGGAAGAGGTAAAATCATTTGCTGCTGGTAATGGTACGCCACGATTTAACCCTTTCTTTATACCTAAAATGATTGCAGACATCGCGCCAGCTCATATTTCTATCAAATATGGTTTTATGGGTCCTAATTACACGACCGTATCTGCTTGTGCTTCTAGTGCAAATGCGATGCTCGATGCTGTAAATTATATAAGATTAGGACATTGTGACGTTATAGTGACAGGTGGCTCTGAAGCTGCAGTTACTCAAGCAGGAATGGGTGGTTTTAATGCCATGCATGCTTTATCTACTCGCAATGAGAATCCAGAAACTGCAAGTCGCCCTTTTGATGCGACTCGTGACGGTTTTGTACTAGGAGAAGGTGCTGGAGCCTTAGTTCTAGAAGATTATGAATATGCAAAAGCTCGTGGAGCAAAAATCTATGCTGAGGTTATAGGTGGTGGCTTCTCAAGTGATGCATATCATATTACTGCGCCAGATCCTGAAGGTCGTGGTGTTATCGCAGTAATGAAAAATACATTACAAAACGCAGGTATTAATCCTGAAGATGTAGATCACATTAATACTCATGGAACTTCTACACCGCTAGGTGACGTTGCAGAGTTGAAAGCCATTAAAGCGGTTTTTGGTGATCATGCACCTAATATAAGTATCAATTCTACTAAGTCTATGACTGGTCACCTTTTAGGTGCTGCAGGTGCAATTGAGTCTATTGCAAGTGTTATGGCAATTAATGAAGGTATTGTGCCACCTACAATTAATCACAACACTGTAGATGAAAATATTGATCCTTCCTTAAGATTAATTCTCAATGAACCTGAAAAACGAGAAGTTAATGTTGCATTGAGTAACACTTTCGGTTTTGGTGGTCACAACTGTTGTATTGCTTTTAGAAAGATCTAATCAGGTCTTTTCCTATTTATGAATAGAATTCGCAAAATATTCAAATCTCGAAGTACTGTTCATACTAACGAGCAATTATTTAATGCTATAAAGTCTATTACTGGTTTAAAGCCTAAGGATATCTGCCTCTATGAAACAGCATTTACACACAAATCTATGGGGCTCAAAACTGACATGGGTTATGCTAAAAGTTATGAGCGATTAGAATTTTTAGGTGATGCTATCCTAGGAGCGGTTATTGCTGAGTATATTTTTAATGAAGTCCCTAGTGGCGATGAAGGCTATTTGACAAAAATGAGATCTAAAATTGTAAGTCGTGAGCACTTAAATGAGTTGGGTCAAGATTTTGGTCTCATAAAATATGCAAAAACTCAGGTGCCTACACGCAACTTTGGAGCAAATATTCATGGTAACTTATTTGAAGCTTTAGTAGGAGCTGTATATCTAGATAGAGGCTATGTAACATGCAAGAAGTTTATTTGCAAAAAAGTAGTAGAGCCATACGTAGATATTGAAAAGCTAGAAGGAAAGGTTATATCTTATAAAAGTTTACTTATCGAGTGGTGTCAAAAGCATAAAAAGAAATTTGACTACAACACTTACGAAGATTCTGGTGCAGACGATGTAAAACACTTCTCTGTAAAACTTACCATAGATAAAAAAGTAATTTCTAAAGCTAGAGCTACTTCAAAAAAGAAAGCTGAAGAAAAAGCAAGCAAAAGAGCTTACTTTGCTTTACAGGACAAATTTTAATTGCTCCATAAGAGACGTAATTCTCTAAATCAAACCTGACTTTTTGCGAAATCAGAAAATTAAAGTATAAACTACTATCGTTTTCGTAAATATTTACCTTTATTTAAAGTTAATGCGTAATGAGATTGCTTTGAGTATTCTTAAATTAGCAAGGTTAAAGAGGATAAAGAATGGCCATTCACAAACTAGCAGATTGGGAATTAGAAGACGAGCCATATATTTTAATTGCGATACATTCTACGCTAGAGCCATATAGAATGGCTTATCTTTTAAACAAGCATTTGCTTAAGAGTTTTAGTAGGTGTACAAAAGATCAAGATATAGTGGAGCCAGCTTACACCGCAAATTATCCTGTTTATAAATATTTTGACCAGGAACAAAATGCACCTCTTTATTTGATACCAAATAAATATTGGGGAACAGCAACTCATCAACCTATAACGTCTAGTTTGTTTGATAATAATGAGTCTATAAAAGTAAAAACTGTCCTAATCAAAGAATATGGTACTGTAGATTTTTTACTCAAAATCGAGAAAGAGGAAGATGTTTTTCCGCTTAAAAAAATGATAAATTCCATTGGGGAAATACCCCAAGTTATAAGTGTCTATCAAATAGATACCTTTAAAATTAAACAACAAGATTATTTAATATTTGAATAATGCCAAACACTAAAAAAACTAAAATCGTCGCGACATTAGGTCCGGCTACTTCAAAAAAAGAAGTATTGCTGGATATGATGAAAGCTGGCGTTAATGTATTTAGAATCAACTTCTCCCACGCAGATCATGACGCCGTTAAAGAACGCGTGCAAATGATACGCGACTTAAACAAGGAACATGGTTTTGCGACAGGAATTCTAGGAGATCTTCAAGGGCCTAAACTTAGGGTAGGTGTCATGAAAGAAGAAGTAGTCGTACAGCCTGGAGACCAAATTACTATTTCTACTGGTGAGCCGTTTAAAGGTACTGCAGAGCGTGTCTATATGAATTATGAGCACTTTCCTAGAGATGTTAAAGCAGGTGAGCGTATTCTTTTAGATGATGGGAAATTAATGTTTGAAGTAATCTCTACTGATGGAGAGAAAGACGTTGTTACTAAGGTAATTCAAGGTGGTCCATTACGCTCTAAAAAAGGAGTCAACTTACCTCAAACAAATATTTCTTTACCTGCCTTAACTGAGAAAGATGTAGTCGATGCAAAATTTGCTTGTGAGTTGCAAGTAGACTGGATGGCACTTTCATTTGTGCGTCATAGTAGAGACTTAATTGAATTGCAAGATTTAATTAAAGAACACTCAGAAAATAAAATACCGATCATTGCTAAAATCGAGAAGCCAGAAGCCGTAGAAAATATCGATAAGATAGTTGCTTATTGTGATGGACTTATGGTTGCTCGTGGTGATTTGGGTGTAGAAATCCCTGCACATGAAGTACCATTGATTCAAAAGCAATTAGTTCTTAAAGCAAAGAAAGCTCGTATTCCTGTTATCATCGCAACACAAATGATGGAAACAATGATTACCAGTCTTACTCCAACTAGAGCCGAAGTAAATGACGTTGCAAACTCCGTAATGGATGGAGCGGATGCTGTGATGCTTTCAGGAGAGACTTCTGTAGGACAGTATCCAGTTCAGGTGATAGAAAAAATGGCAAGTATTTGTAAAACAGTAGAGAATAGCAATTTGATATCAGTGCCTCACTCTGCACCGCATATTAAAACGAAGCGTTATATAACTAAATCTGTTTGTTACCACGCTGCAAAAATGGCCGATGAGATGAATGCTAAAGCCATCACAACCATGACTAATTCTGGTTACACAGCATTTCAAATAAGTGCCTGGAGACCAGACGCTCATATTCTTACTTTCACCAGTAATGAACGCATACTCACACAGTTAAGTTTACTCTGGGGAGTTAAGGCCTATTTGTACGATCGTTATGTAAGTACGGATGAGACAATTGAAGACGTAAATAAATTTGCTAGAGAAAAAAGATTTGTAGAAAAAGGAGATTTCTTGATCAACTTAGTTTCTATGCCAGTTGCAAACCACGGTATGGTAAATACCCTACGCGTCTCAGAGGTAGAATAACAAGCTACACGCTAATGAAAAAATAGAACCGTTTACATTCATTGTAAGCGGTTTTTTTATTTTAGACTCTAAGCGTAATATTCACTTTCAAAGGCAATAAAATGAGAAAGGTTACCAGTTCCATCATAAATAGGAAAACTGTGAATCTCGCAGCCATAACTAGTGCCATCTTTAGTATAATTTACTAGCCTACTATGAAAAGGTACTTCTTCATCAATAGCAATTTTTAATAAAAACTTACTATCCTCGTTTGTATCAACACCTTGCAATATGCTAGGTCTATTACCTACCATTTCTTCTGCAGTGTAACCAGTCATGTCATAAATATTTGAAGATGCAGCGCAAATAGTTAAGTCTTTATCTGCTATGACGATGCTGTAATTTTTAAAATGCGAAAACCCATCAATAAAGTATTTGAAATGCCAGTTGCATTCTTGAGCAATACAGTCTATATCTTCCATAAGATTTTTATCAAGATCCCAAAGTAGCTTCTTGACCATTTCCCAAGGTAATAATGGAGTAGACTTAAGTTCGTTATGAATAATGGTGAATTGAGAATCTTTTAACTGCATAATTCTCAAAGGTCTATAATTTGAAGTTTAATTTCAGCATAAGATTTGTTAATATTTTAGAACGAAAATCCTAATTGAACTTCAACAAAATCACTTTCTTCCTCTTCGCCAGTATTTAAATTACTAAGTGTAATGCCTAGTAGGCGTACGCTTTCGCGAAAACTTTCTTGCTCCATAAGCTCTATAGCAGTATTTAAAATTGTCTGCTTATCGCGTATGAAATATGGCAATGTTTTACTCCTAGTCTGCGTTTTAAAGTCTCGATATTTGATCTTAAGCGTGACTGTTTTCCCTGATACATCAGATTTTGCAATGCGTTTTTCAATCTCTTCAGCAATTTGAATCAGTCGCTCTTTCATGAAAACTTCGCTCGATATATTTTCAGAAAAAGTGCGTTCTGCGCCAAGAGATTTTCTTATTCGATCTGGTTTTACAGGACTTTTATGAATACCTCTTACAATTTTGTAATAATGACTACCACTTTTACCAAAGTTCTCTACTAAAAACTCTAGAGACTTTCTTTTCAGATCCTTTCCAGTAAATATGCCAAATTGATACATCTTCTCTGCAGTAACTTTCCCTATTCCATGAAATTTGCGGATTTCTAGTTCTTCTAGAAACTCAATAATCTCTTCGGGCACGATCGTTTTCTGGCCGTTAGGTTTGTTATAATCGCTAGCAATTTTGGCAATGAATTTATTCACTGATATTCCAGCGCTTGCTGTAATTCCTGTAGTCTCATAAATGCGTCTTCTTATTTCATATGCAATAATCGTTGCGCTTGGGAAATCATACTTATTCTCTGTGACATCTAGATAAGCTTCATCTAAGGAAAGCGGCTCTACAAGATCTGTATAATCATGAAAAATCTCTCTTATCTGCGCAGATACCTTTCGGTATCTATCAAATCTGGACTTAACAAAGATGAGATCTGGACACAAACGTTTTGCAGTAACACTAGGCATCGCACTGCGCACGCCGTATTTGCGAGCTTCATAACTAGCCGCTGCCACAACACCACGATCACTGCCGCCACCTACGGCAATAGGTTTGCCTCGCAAGTCTGGATCATCATGCTGCTCTACAGATGCATAAAACGCATCCATATCTACATGTATAATTTTTCTATCTGCCAGTTCATGCATGCTTCAAAATTACTACCTTTCACAAAGAAAACGATATACATTAACATACTTCTCAAATGGGTTTTACAGCAATAATCATTGGCGCAACAGGTTTAACAGGTGGCGTTTTATTAAATCAGTTATTAGAAAATTCTAGATATGATAAGGTAGTTACGCTTTCGCGAAAGCGAATTGAAAACAATCACCCAAAACATAAGAATTACATCGCAGATTTATTTGATCCTACAACTTATGAGGAACAATTAAAAGGCGATCATTTATTTATTTGTACAGGAACGACGCAAGCCAAAACACCTGATAAAGAAACCTATTATAAAATTGAACACGATTTACCACTACAAGTTGCTGAAGTGGCTTTAAAAAATGGTGTAGAAAAAGTAATTGCTATCTCTGCATTAGGTGCCAATCCTGATAGCCGCTTTATATACAATCGTGGCAAAGGAGCAATGGAACGAGACATAGAAGCATTAGGATTTACCGAATCCTACTTTGTACAGCCAGCTTTAATAGGTGGCACCAGAGAGGAAAAACGATCCTTTGAAAGTGCCTGGAAAAAGTTTCAAAAACTCATTGATCCACTACTAATAGGATTTCTGAAAAAATATCGTACCATAGAACCAAAAACAATCGCAAAAGCAATGATTTATATAGCTGTAAATGGATATGATAAAGTACGGATTGAGAGCGATGAATTAAAAGAGATCGCTATAAGTCACCAATCCTAGAAATTTGCCTAAGCGAATTATCTGGGATCTCATTAACATGATCGCATTTGTTATTAAAAACAAGATCTAGACGATGTCAACAAGAATAGTGAGCATATCAAATCTCAAAATTTTTATCTTCTATTAGTAGTATTTCCCTTCAGATGAAGGGAAAACAGGTTGGCGTCGACAGAGGCACCGCCGATGGAGCAACCAAAAGGGTTTGACGCCATGCTGAAAACCTATCAAAACAGATTTACAAAAGAAATAGCAGATCCCAGATGAATTTGGAATAAGCCGTTCGTACTTATTAAGATTATGAAACGTTAAATTTTGCGGGATGACAATCCTCACAAAATCATATCTTGCATAACAATTGAACAACCCATGACAGAAATAGAACGCAAATTCCTTCTCAAAACAATCGATTTCCTAAAAGACAAAACAGGAAAACGAATCACGCAAGGATATCTTACTACAGATCCTGAAAGAACTGTACGCGTGCGATTAAAAGGCGATCAAGGTTTCTTAACTATAAAAGGAAAATCAAACGACAGCGGTTTATCTCGTTATGAATGGGAAAAAGAAATTACTACTCAAGAAGCTGAGGAACTTCTGCAACTCTGTTTACCAGGTGTAATCGATAAAACCAGATATGAAATTCAAATAGAACAACATATTTGGGAAATAGATATCTTTCACGGAGAAAACAACGGCCTTAACCTGGCTGAGATCGAGTTGAAGTCTGAAGAAGAATCATTCTCGCTACCAGATTGGATCGGTCAAGAAGTAACAGGAGATAATCGTTATTATAATTCTTATATAAGTGAGAAGCCTTTTTGTGGGTGGTAAATATTTAATTACTTGGTCTTTTAAAAAAAGGAAATATCTGAAAAGTAATACCGGCTTGATGTCCTTTCTGTTCCCATTCTCCCGAGGCAGTAACGCCATTAGAATTTTCATAAGTAAACTCTCCAAAGTATATAGGAGTAAAAGAATACGAATAAAAAGCACCTAATCTCATTTTAGTCTTAGTAGGTAAATCATATTGTAAACCTAAGGCAAGACTTGGTCTTATTATGCGATTGCGGTCAACAGTATTTAATCTATAAGAATAACCATTTAATGAATTTGAACCACCTATACCTGACCTACCTTCGTCATCAAATAAAGTGAAATTAATCTGTGGAGCTATCATCCCATGTAAAGACTGGCTTTTGTTCAAGGCATAAAGAAATTGACTTTCAAAAATAAAATAAACAGTTCCATTACCAGTTAATCTTCTAGAAAAAACTTGTTCATCAAAATCTGGATCATTAATAGTATAATTAATAATATCTTTAGACCAATCAATAGAGATGTTGTAATTATAATTCCATTTTTTTTTAGTTGCTACATCATAACTTAATCCTAGCCTAAATGTCCTGTAATTTTTATGTTGCCAATCAAGAACAGCTGGCGTAAAGTCTCTTTCAAAACTATTGGTTTGTGAATAGTTTATTTTTACCCCTATATTTTCTATTAACGATCTTTCTTGCGCTTCTGAAAAAAAAGCAGCGAGTAATATACTCGCTGCAATTAGGTTTTTAATTTTGTGCATTTATTGTAACATTATTTTATCGGTTCTATTGACACTCCATCCGTGAATGGATTTAGTCATGAATTATAAGAATTTAATTAGTTTTTAAATTTAAATAGTTAATTTTTATAAACAATAAGTATAAGTACCCAATTTATTACTTACTCAAAAACCACATAAATACGCACATCATTTCCATCTTCATCAACTGCAGTAATTAATCGTTTTCCTTTTTTACCAGAAATGGCTAGTTCATGAAAGTTTTTAGTAGCTCCTAAAAACTCATTGTCTAGATACCAAAAAACCTCTGTGTCGCTTTTCTTATGAGCAATTTCAAAAATGGCGCTGTTTTGCTCGCCTTCCACATTTTTAGTTAAAGTAATTGTGGTATTGTGTTTTGGTTTTATAAAACGCATTACATCATCTGTGGAAGGCACACAATCTGCTCTGTAATCTGGTAATGGTTGGTAACTAGGGTTGGCTCTTGAATAATAGTAGGACATGACTGGCGGCAACGTGAACCACGACTGTGTAATTATTTGTGATGCTGGCTCGCAATCGGCATTTACTTGATAGGTTTTTGTAGCGTCTAGATTTATGGATTTATGGAACGGACACGAAGCGAATTTTTCCCCTATTGCTGGAATATATTGGTTGATAGGTTCACACAATGGTGTGGCGAGATAACCAGATTGCTTGCAGGTTTGAACTTCTAGCATATTGTCATAAGGTGGCGCAAACCATTGTTGCGTGGGTAATCGATTGAACAAATCAAAAAGTACTGGCGCGGCGCTGTCTATTCCCGTCATTTCGGCACGTCCTTCTCCGTCGGCATTTCCCGTCCAGACGCCTATGATGTATTTAGGTGTCACGCCTATCGCCCATGCATCGCGATTTCCAAAACTTGTTCCTGTCTTCCAGGCGATTTCTCTGTCTGGATTAAAGAAGTGCCAGATTTCTTCTCCTTCTGGTCTGTTTACCTTTTTCATCGCTTCAAATGTGTGGTAAATGCTTCCTGCACCATAGATGAATGGTTCTAATGACCAGCTTATTTCTTTATTGTTTGATGGTTGTTCCGCTTTCGCGAAAGCGAGATCCACACTATTATCGAGATAACTCAACCTATTCATAATATTAGGATCGTACTGACTGCTGTTTTCTGTATAAAGCTCTAAGGTTTTGGCCATTCCTAAATAGGCGCGGCTCATATCCCAAAGGCTGCTCTCGCCGCCACCAATAATCAGACTCAATCCGTAAGTTCCTGCGCCGCGATTGAGATGAGAAAGTTTTAAATCTTGTAACTTATTGTAAAATCGTGGTACAGTATGCTCTCGTAGCAGTCGCACTGCTGGAACATTTAAAGACCTGGATAAAGCTTGAGAAGCAGGAATTGCTCCTGTATATTTTTTATCATAATTCTCTGTAGAAAATCCGTCAATTATAGTAGGTGTGTCTTTTACTAAGCTATGAGGTAATAATTCACCATCATCCAGCATCGCAGCATATAAAAAAGGCTTCAAAACACTACCTGTAGAACGTGGCGCAGTGATAATATCTACATCTTTACTGTGTTCTCTGGTAGTAGGTGCGTTTCCTACGTAAGCAGCAACGGTTTGGGTTTCTACGTCCAGAACCAGCATGGCAAGATTGTTTACTCCGTTTTGTTGCAAGACTCTATGATGATTTTTTACAATACGGCTCACTGTTTCTTGCATCTCATAATCAATACTGGTGCGCAGTTTTTTGGTACCGTATTCCTTGTTAGCTCTTTGCAACAAATGCGGCGCCAGTTGCGGTACTCTAAAATCTTGAGTCGGTACGTTTTCAGAAATAGCGAGTTCGTAATCCATTTCTGTAATAATGTTTTCTTCTTTTAATTTAAGTAAGACTTGATCACGTTTTTCTTTAAGTAGACTTTCTATTAGGCAAAACGGCAAGCGTAGCACTTTCTGCCCAACTGAGTTCATGTGGTTTTCTTCCAAAATAACGCCACGCCGCCATATCCAGACCGATCACATTGCCGCCGTAAGGTGCATGACTAGCATAAAGTTCTAAAATCTCTTCTTTAGTAAGCCGAAACTCCAAACGTGTTGCCCAAATAAGCTCTATAAATTTCTCGTAGTATTTACGTTCTTTCTTACGTGCCAGCCGGATCACTTGTTGTGTAATCGTACTTCCTCCACGGACCACTTTTCCTGCCGAAATATTATCTACCAATGCCCTTCCTATAGAAACTGGATTGAATCCTGGATGACTGTAAAAATGTGCATCTTCATATTGCAACAAGCTTTGTTTGTACCGATATGGAACAGAATCTACCGCAGGAAAACGCCACTGTTCATCTCTAGCAATGTGTGCATCGAGCAGCCTGCCATCTTTACTTTCTATTACTGTAGAATAAGGAACATCAAATAATTTTTCTGGTAAACACACTGCATACCAAATGAGTAAAACCGTTAGGACGCTGAGTTTGATCTTATGTTTAAAAAGAAACTTTTTCACTGCTTGAATCTACGGATTCTTTAATTGTTTAAAACAGTTGGTTGCAATAATAATTGTCTTTTTTGAAAACTTCTTGCTCCTGTTACTTTTTCGCATTGCTCCAAAAAGTAACCAAAAAGATCTAGGCTATGGAACACCTGTCTAAAAATTTCATTCATTGCGCTAAAGAAAAATAAAACTATTTTGATTTTACAAACTGCTGAAAAACTAAATGTTTTTTTTGAAAACATCATCTTTTAAAAGCATCAACAATTTTTCTTTTTACCGCTTCACTCATTTCATTTTTAACGACAGACTTTCCAATACCTTTTTAAAACATTACTTGAAAAACAGGTAATCTTGGACAAATTATGCTGAATTGTCGAAGTGTAAAGAGATTTGGAATCGACAGCGACAAACAAAAAGGGTATAATGCAATACGGCTTATTCTTTAAATCAAGAATTCAGACCAGTTCAATCATCAAGAACAGATTTAGACAATGCCAATACAAACAGTTGGCATGTCAAACCTTATAAACTATGAAAATTCGAAGCATTTACCTTCAGAAGAAGGGAAAGAGATTTGGTAGTGACAGCGACAAATGAAAAGGGTTTGAAACGATGCTAATACTTTTCTGAAAAACAAAATTTTGAAATATTTCTAGCAGCGCAAACCCCTTATTTAATTCTTAAACGAATTAAATTTTCCCCTTTGAAATAAAGGGGAAAGCTTTTAGTTTGCGATTCAAAAAAAAGAATTGATAAAAATTATTCAGACTTAGAAGTTTTACTTTCATTAAAATATACAAAATAAATGACTCCTCTTATGATGATTTAATCATTGAAACAATCTTCTTTCCAACACTAGTTTTATCCTGTTCAAAAATAGGAGCTTCTAACCCAAATTCTTCTGCGGTTTTTTGATAATAAACTTTGCGGTTTGCATGAGGTTCACTGATGGCATGAATCACTGGAGCGTCGATTTTACCAGCAATCACGTTTTGGATGATTTTATTCACATGATCTCGTGATACAAGATTCACGGGCGCATCTGGATTTTTGATTCCGCTTTTACCAGCTAGCATTTTAATAGGATGGCGATCTTCTCCTATCAAACCACATGGTCTGATAATAGTAGATTTTTGTGCCATCTTTTGTATTCCTTCTTCGGCTGCGATGATTTTTTTACCACTGTTGCTGGTAGCGTTAGGAATAGAATGTTCGTCATAAGATGGAATGTCTTCTCGATCTTCAAAAATTGAAGTTGAAGAAATAAAAATGACATGAGGTATTTCATAGACCTGCACAAATCGCATCAACATTCTCATGCGGTAGGCAAAATTACTCTCTGGATTCTTACGCAATCCTGGTGGAATATCAATAACGAGTTTATCCAGATGTTCTAGAAAACCTTGTAAATCACCATAGATTTTATCTTCAGTAAGATCTATTTCAAAAGCTTGAATACCATTTTGCCTAAGCTTTTCTAATTTTTCTTGAGATCTAGACGTACCTCTTACTTGATAATTTTGCTTTTTTAACTTTAACGCAAGGTCGTAACCTAACCAGCCACAACCTAAGATACCGATTGTTTTCTTACTCTGCATTTGGCTCAGCTAGTTCGTAGGTTACCTCATCATTGGGTTGTCTGAAATCTTTTGATAGTTTTACCGTGCGTTTTCTCAACACAGCATCGTTTAATACAAAAGGCATTGACATATGATCTAAAGGTCTTTGTGAGACATTAAATTGCTCTTGTTCTAGTAGATCAAATGACGCTGCATAGATGATGATTTCAGGCTCTGTTGCCGCATCAAAAGTTAGTTCCATTTCTAGTGGTGCATTATTTTTCACGTAGTAGCTTAAGAATCGGTTGCCCCATCTGTTTGCAAAGGGCTTTTTAGGTTTACCGCTAGGCTCGATTTCTAATCCGTTTACCATTGCTTTTTCAAAAACATATTTAGAGTCTGCAAAAACTTCATATCTATGCACATCGCTCTCACTGGAGACCTTAAACTTAACTGTACGTAAATCATTTACTGTAGCATCTGCAACTAATTCCAGAGCTACTTCAGGTAAGTCTTGATAGATGGTTTTCGCCGCATAAGTGAATCCTGTTCCGTATTTTGAATCTATGGAGTTGGCATTTAATTCTTTGGCAAGTTGTGGTTTTTCGCCCAGTTTTTCCTTGGTCCAATCTGACAATGCACGATCATAGGTTGCCCATTGTGCGGTCTGGTCGTCTTGATTTTGAACGTAGATCAAGCTGGTAGGTTTGGGTTGGGTTTGTGAAAATTCCGCTTTCGCGAAAGCGAAACACAAACAAGTTATGGTAACCAATAAAGAAGCAAAAGATAGTAACCCTTTCTTGCGGTAATGTCCTAAAATAGGAACAAGCAAGCCGAATAATAGCGTGCTTAAAACGGCAGCAACAAAAAGAATACTCATACCCAAAGCCACTGGAAAGGCTTTTATAAATGGTGCGAAAACAAAAATCGCAGGAACAGCAAGGAGTAATAGTAAAACGTAGCTAGGTCGTTTATGATAAATATTGAGCCATAACATGATCAATCCAGCAAATAGCGGAATCAAAAAGAAACCTGCGCCGCCTAAATAAACATCTGGAATTAAACCACCATCGCCTACTGGAAAGGCTATTGCGACACTTATGATCCATAACAAGATCAAAGGTGCGACACTCAAACTAGCAATGCGATCGCGATGGTAAAATTTATGATACAAGAAAAAACAAATGGTGACAGCAGCAAAAGCAGATGCTGCAAGAAGCCAGTAACCGTTATAAGGAAAACCATGCAGCTGATCTATGTAAAATTCACCAGTCTGGATAGCTTCCCAACCGTATTTGCTCAATAAAAAACCGATAATTAAACTACCAAGGAATGGAATAAAACCACCGAATAAATATTTTGCAGTAATACGTCTTTTACGGATTCCTAAAATGATCAAAAATAAAAGCAATACACCACTAACTATGATCATGGCAGCCAGCCAGCTGAATGGAAAACTGACCATTTTAACTAATGGCAATGGAAAGTAAACCAGATCATCTCCTTGAGCTACCATCACTCGATCTGTCATATCCAGATTGCCGAAATGATTTAACAACGGCATTAAATATGAGCCTTGATGTGCTAGTGTATTGCGGTCTAATCGCTCATAGCTGTCCAGTTCCGTATGGTAATCATAATGATCTCCTATAAAAGCAAAGTTGAGACCGTTGATATCACCATCTTGTCTGAAAATAGTCAAGTCAGTATCGTTAGGAATCATTTTGTAGATGCTATAAGCGAGCGAATTTGCCACAGGATAATCTGTTCCAGCCGCCATGAACTCTTCCATTATTTTGCGGTTACCACCATTTGTTTCTACCAGGACATAACTTGGTCCACCGCTACCACGAGCTTCAAAATTGAGTACAAAACCTACGTTTTTTGCCCATGGATGTTTGTTTACAAAAAGGCTGGCGCCATTTAATCCTAGCTCCTCACCATCGGTAATGCAGATAATGATATCGTTTTTAGGAACTTTGTTTACAGCTAAGTAAGCTCTTACTCCTTCTAGAATTGTTGCCACACCACTACCAGCATCGCTTGCTCCTTTACTAGAATGCGGATCACTATCGTAATGTGTTAGTAATACCAAAGCTTTATTTCCGGACTCAGAACCTTTAATACGAGCGAGAATATTTTCTGGTTGAGACATGTTACCATTCCAGCTGATGTCATAACCTTTTTGAGTGGTGACATCCAGTCCCATTTTTTTAAGCTCTGTTTCAATGTATTTTTTTACATCATTATGAGCATCACTACCTATATAATGAGGTTGTAGAGAAATAGCTTTCACATGATCTAGTGCACGAGCTGTAGACCATTTAGTTTCTGGGACATGATCCTTCAAATCCGAAGAAGGTGTCTGGCTATGAAAAGCATACCAAATCATTACTATTAAAACTAGAAAAGATGCTGCCGAAGAAATGTGAGATTTAGGTCTCATGGTTTGGAGGTTTTATGGAAGATGGGAAAGTTAAACAAAATGAAGATGAAATAGAAATTGAACTTGAAGATGGAAAAATCACCAACTAATTGAGGACTGATTTTAAAAATGATAGGTTTAGATATATATTCCAGCACTGCAAAACCTTTCCGTCTTTGCCTCTACCGAGTCAAATCCACCTTTCCTTTTTTAAGGAAAGGAGTTTTTATTTTGATATCTAGTGAGCGCTTAGAAATTGATCACGAGAGAGATTCTAGCAAATCCTGCATTGAGTGCGGAATCTTCATTACAGATTTTACGACAGCAGCATTCTCAACTTCTCAATTAAAATCTTACCTTTGTAACTTACTAAAATCACAGCTTGAAACTCAATCCTAAAGACATAGAAACGGCTCAACTTCACAGTATTATGCTAGGAGCGGTGCAGCCGCGTCCTATCGCTTTTGCTAGTACAATAGATGAGAATGGAAAGGTGAATTTATCGCCATACTCTTTTTTTAATGTGTTTAGTGCAAATCCGCCAGTGATGATATTTTCTCCTGCTCGACGTGTGAGAAATAATACGGTAAAGCATACTTTATTGAATGCAAAAGCTACTGGAGAAGTGGTTATCAATATAGTAAATTACGACATCGTTCAACAAATGTCTTTGTCAAGCACTGAGTATGCCGAAGGTGTGAATGAGTTTGAAAAAGCTGGTCTTACTGCGATAGCAAGTGACATCGTCGCACCGCCAAGAGTAGGAGAAAGTCCAGTTCAATTTGAATGTAAAGTAAAAGATATCGTAGAGCTGGGTCAGGAAGGTGGCGCTGGTAACCTCATCATTTGTGAAGTGGTTATGGTTCATGTAAATGACAAGGTTCTTGATGCTGATCATAAGATCGATCCCTTTAAAATTGATACGGTAGCAAGAATGGGTGGCAACTGGTATTGTCGCTCTAAAGATGCGATGTTTGAGGTAGCAAAGCCGCTATCTACATTAGGTGTAGGCGTTGATGCGTTACCAGAACATGCTAGAAATAGCGATATACTTACAGGAAATGATCTTGGTAAGTTAGGAAATATTGAAAAGATCCCAGAGAAGGAAGAAGTGTTAGCTTTCGCGAAAGCGGAACAATTATTCAACCTCTCTACAACAGATAAACATAACGGAGCAAAAGAGCTCATCGCAAGAGGAGAAATCCTGAATGCGTGGAATTATTTATTATTATAGACTATGGAAGTACAAGGAAAAATTAAACTAATAGGAGAAACGAAAACTTACGGAGCAAACGGTTTCCAGAAACGCGAGCTTGTTGTAACTACTGAAGAGCAGTATCCGCAGCACTTGATGATCGAGTTTGTACAGGATAAAACGAGCTTGCTTGATGCATTCAACGTAGGCGAACCTGTAAAAATAGGAATCAACTTAAGAGGTCGTGAGTGGCAATCTCCACAAGGAGAGACGAAATACTTTAACTCTATCGCAGGATGGAGAATTGAAAAAGTAGGTGCAAGCGCACCAGCTGGAGCTCCAGAAGTACCACCATTTGATGAGTATGAACCAGTTTCTAACTCAAAGAATGAAGATCATGATGATTTGCCTTTCTAGGAATATTTTTTAGTAAAGAATTGTTAGTTACTAACTCGTCTTCGACAAGCTCAGACTGACAAAGATGAATATTTAAAGCAGCAAGTTTTCTTGCTGCTTTTTTGATAACTAGAAAACAGTAACTTTTTAAACATGCTTCAACTCAAACGCGTCACATCACAAAACAAAGATTTCCAGCAACTGGTGAAAGATCTCGATGCTTTTCTAGCTGTGACGGATGGTGACGAGCATGATTTCTATAACCAGTTTAATAAAATTGAAGGATTACAGTATGTAATAGTTGCCTATTTAAACGAGGTTGCAGTAGGTTGTGGCGCACTACGACCATTTGATAAAGAAACCATGGAAGTGAAACGCATGTTTACTTTAGTTGATTATCGAGGTAAAGGAATCGCATCACAAATTCTTACAGAACTAGAAAGTTGGTCTCTTGAGTTGGATTATAAAAAGTGTGTTTTAGAAACTGGAATACGCCAGGCTGAAGCGATTGCTCTTTACGAGAAAAATGGCTACAAATTGATTCCTTGTTATGGACCGTATTTGAATGTAGAGAATAGTAAATGCTTTGGCAAAGAATGGTAATATTACTTTAGTGTCTTTAAGGCACCTTTGTTTTGATAAGAGTTCTTAAAATAAAAATCCCGACTTTCTCAAGATCGGGATTTCGTTTTCAATAGGTTGGTCCTCAAACAAACTCAAAAAAAGCAATGATGAAATAAATTTAAATTTGAAGACCATTCAAATATTGTTAATTTTGAGGGCTTTTCCAAACATAATCTACTATTTCTCTTGTATTTACTAGACGAGTCTTTGTTTTTTCCTGACCCTAACGTTACTCCAGATCATGGACTTGCTGCCATAGGTGGTGATTTAAGTGTTGAACGGTTGTTACTGGCTTATAATTCAGGCTATTTTCCTTGGTACAATGATGGAGAGCCTATTTGCTGGTGGAGTCCAGATCCTCGTATGGTGTTTGATTTGAAATCTGACCGACCTATGCGTATAACTAAATCCATGAGGCAAAGCAAACGCAACCGAGGTTATGAGATAAGAGAAAATACTTGTTTTACTGATGTGATGAAACATTGTGGCATGGTAAAACGCAACGATCAAGATGGTACCTGGATTAATAAGGATATGCTTGATGCCTATTCAAAGCTTCATGAATTAGATCATGCAAAAAGTGTAGAGATTTTTAAAGACAATGAATTGGTCGGAGGATTATACGGTATTGATATTCCTGATAAAAAAATATTTTGTGGAGAAAGCATGTTTTCGCTAGCCACTGATGCCAGTAAAATAGCTTTTATGCATCTGGTAGAGAAGTTACAGCAACTCGATTACCATCTAATAGATGCACAAGTTTATAACGATCATCTAGCAAGCTTAGGTGGCGCAGAGATGGATCGAGAGGTGTTTCTAGATTATTTGAAGTAACGGTTCAATTTGAAACATTATCGAGCATAAAAAATCCCAACCATTGCTGATTGGGATTATGCTCCTCTTCTTGGGCTCGAACCAAGGACCCTCTGATTAACAGTCAGATGCTCTAACCAACTGAGCTAAAGAGGACTGTGATATACACAAACTCAAGCTATTTGCTTAAGCGATGGCAAATTTAATACGTTTTTTATTTATGGCAAACTTTTAAGAGAAAAATATTACTTAAAAATCATAAATTATCCGAATAGGGCTTTAAATAAGTCGTTTCCATTTGCATAGAGCATCAGTGATAACAATATTACTATTCCTATAATCTGTGCACGTTCTAAGAATTTATCTCCTGGTTTACGACCAGTAATGATTTCATATAGCAAAAACATAACGTGTCCACCATCCAAAGCTGGAATAGGCAGGATATTCATAATCGCTAGAATAAAAGAGATAAAAGCCGTAGTTGCCCAGAAAGCTGTCCAGTCAAAAGTATCTGGATATAACTTTGCAATCGTACCGAAACCACCCAGCTGGCTCGCACCTTTTGCCGTAAAAACATACTTAAACTGAACGATGTAGTCGTGCATGGTCCAGTAGCCTCTTGAAATACCTGCAGAAATACTTTCAGAAAAAGAGTATTGTTTGCGAGTAACCTGCGCATACTCCTTCTCAGTAGGCTTTTTGATAATTCCTAAAACCTTAGGCTCGTCCACTTCTTTGGTAAAGAAAAAGAATGACTTCTTTTCAATGGTAGAAAAAGTAACTTCTTTATTGTAACGCTCGCCATTGTATTCCCATACCACTTCAAACGGTTCTTCATGCTTCACTTTATGATTCATCGCATAACTATAGTCTGTATTATATTCAATAGGGTATCCAGCTACAGAGATAATTTTAGAACCATCTTTAACACCTATTTTATATGCTTTAGAATCTACAGCTACAGAATCTACAGTAAATGGTACTCGAGCTTCTAATGAAGTGGAAACTCCAGCCTCAAACATCTTGCTGCCTATATCTTCAGGAATTGTAACTTCTACTTGCTCACCATTTCTTAAAACAGTTACAGTTTCAATGTCTCTAAATATAAGTTTTTGATTTAATGATGGAGCAAAATCTATAGTGTCTTGATCTATTAGCAATATTTGATCTCCTTTTCTAAAACCTACATCTTCTAATGTTTCTGGAAATCCAAAACCGTATTTAAAGTCGGCACCGTTTGCTTCATTGGTACCGTTATAGGCAATAAGACCTATGTAAATCACAAAACCTAGAACTACATTTACAATCACACCACCTAACATAATAATCAAGCGCTGCCATGCTGGTTTAGATCTAAATTCCCATTCTTTAGGTTCTTGAGCCATTTGTTCTTTATCCATGCTCTCATCGATCATTCCAGAGATCTTCACATAACCACCTAGCGGTAACCATCCTATACCGTAAACGGTTTCTCCTATTTTCTTTTTGAAAAGAGAATATTTTATATCAAAGAATAGATAAAATTTTTCCACTCGTGTTTTAAAAAGTCTAGCAGGTATAAAATGCCCCAGCTCATGAAGAACAATAAGCAAGGAAAGACTCATTAAGAAATTTATAATTAGAACAACCGTAGGGTGCATATGTGTTTATTTTAAGAGTCGCAAAAATAGGTCATTCACGACAGTTTGCATAATAGGTTAAGAGTTTTACAACACGACCAGCTTCTCTGTAAAAATCCCCTTGCTAGTAGTAAGTTGAATTAGGTACATACCACTCATTTTTGGAGTTGAAAATATCATGTCAGAATAATTTGAAAGCTCAGGAAAGTGTTCCTCTATTAATCGTCCATTTAAATCGAATATTTTAACTTGATTCACCTCTATATTTGAGGAAGTTATTTGAAAAGAATCTTGTGCAGGATTAGGAGCTATTTGAAATTCCGCTTTCGCGAAAGCGGCACTAGTACCTAAGGTAGTGTTGTTATTTTTACTTATCGTTTCTACATCTGGATCGATCTCAATAGTTGCAGCAATAAAAGGAATACTCACATTAAAGTTCTCGTTATTATTATCAATAGGCAACATAAAGTGTTGCTCTTGACCGTTGATACCAGTAATTTTTATGGGAAGTTGCACTTCAAACAAATTGACCGAAGGATGGCTGGTGAACTGCTGGTAAACAATATTCACACCGTTAGGTTCTTGCCTCCATTCAATATGGTGTTCTGGATAGCCTTCTCCATAGATCCAATCGTTAAAAAACTCGGTCAAATTCTCGCCGCTCGTACTTTCGGCAATGGCCTTAAAGTCGGTAGTTACAGCGTAATCAAATGCCAGTTGTGGATCATCAAGATAATCTCTAAGTGTCTGATTAAAGTTCGTCTCACCTATTTTCTTGCGCAACATATGCAATACCATCGCTCCCTTGTTGTAAGAAAGATTATCATTAAAAACGCGTCCCACATTCAATGTGTCTTGAGCGGTTACATAAACACTACCGCTGGTAGGAGTTGTTGCTCGATTATTTGCATTTACGCGCCAGTTTTTAAAAGCAGCAGCACCGTCTAAATGCTCTACTGTCATTCCTGTCAGGTAGGTTGCAAAACTCTCATTGAGCCATATATCTTGCCAGCTACCGCATGTCACTTTGTTGCCAAACCACTGGTGTCCTAACTCGTGAGCGATCAATCCACGATTAAAACTTCCCATGAAGCTAATAGTCGTATGCTCCATGCCGCCGCCCCAACCGAATTGCGCATGACCATACTTTTCATTTCTAAACGGATACGGTCCAAAGCTACTTTCAAAGAAATTCATGATAGGAACGGTAACGGCAGTACTTGCCTGCGCGGTAACAAGATCTTCTGGATAAACATAATTATCTATAGGAAAAGCCGTTGCGCCACTACCTACTGTATCTGTATATTTTATATAGTTAGTAACCGCGATAGCGATGAGGTATGCTGGAATGGGGTATTTATGCATCCATCGGTAACGTTTTCCTGTAGTTGTTGAGGTTTCAGATATTAAAAGACCGTTAGAAACACCAGTGTTTCCCGCTGGTGTGTTTAAAATGACCTCAGTCACATCAATTTTATCGTTGAGGTCTTGCTTGCATGGCCACCAGGCTTTTGCTCCATAAGGCTCAGAAAGTGTCCATATAATTCCTGCATTGTTATGTGTAGTTTGTGCAAAACTCCCAAAACCACTAGATATTGGGTTACCACTATAGGTGACACTTAAGCTGTCTAAAATTCCATTACTTTGAATGGCAGGTAGATCAATAACCAGCTCGTCATTTCCGTTATTTCTGAAATTAAGAGCAACACCTCTTTGTGTGACCTGGCTAACTGCCATATTAGATGCTAGATCAAAAATCACCTCATCGATATCGCCTACTGCTTCAAAATGAGAGGTTACAGTTCCTGAGATTTGCGCTACGTCTGGATCAATGTCTAATTCTAGACGCACATATTTCAAATCATAGTTTGCTGTAGATTGATTCACCGTTCTCATTTCTGGTTGTATAAGCGCCGCTTTTAATAAACAGGCGTCCACTCCTGGTTGTGAAGATGGTGATTGTTGAGATTCCGCTTTCGCGAAAGCGAGAACAAAACCCACAAATAACAACCATTTGAAATACTTCATTTACGACCGATTTTTAGTAAGGAAAGTTACGAAAGCTTCACCAATATAATGCGAGCTGATAATTAGGTCGTAATTTTGTAAAAAAGTATCACAAATGCTGCAATTCTTAGATAAAAACAAATGGCGTATTCTGTTCATGGTTATTTTGTGTGGTGGTATTTTGGCATCATTTCAATATGCACTTACACCAGAAAAAACCTTGCCTATAAGACAACCAGATGAATTTGATCCATCGCTGGTAGATGACTCTATGCTTTTTGTCAAAAAATACCATAAAATCGCTCCATTTGAGCTGGTCAATCAAAATGGTGATACCATAACGCAAGATGATTACACTGGTAAAATTTATGTAGCAGATTTCTTTTTTACTACTTGTCCTACTATTTGTCCTGTTATGACAAAGAATATGATGCTGGTTCAAGAAGAGTTTAAAGATGATCCAGAAGTTATGATTCTTTCTCACAGTGTGACACCAGAAATAGACTCTGTAGAGGTTTTAAAAAAGTATGCAGTGAAAAAAGGTGTGCTGGATCACAAATGGAATTTGGTCACTGGCGATCGCAAGCAAATTTATGATCTTGCCCGTAAATCATATCTTGCCGCTAAGGAAAACAAATATGGTGGCGAGTACGCACTTGTGCATACAGAAAACTTTCTGCTTGTAGATAAAGAAGGAAGATTGCGTAGTCGTTCCTATGATGGTACTGATGCAGAAGATGTTGAAAAACTCATCGAAGATATCTACATTTTAAAAGACATGTATAAAAGACAGCGCGATTGATCTTAATAAAAGGTTGTTGATCGTTATTATTGCTAACTTTTTAATTCTTTCTTAGATTATAATAGGGTTAATTACCTTTGTTGCATTAATTAATTCTATTATGAAAAAAATATTACTATCTCTTGTGATACTATTCACTGCTAGTATTGCAATGGCACAAACTGAGGCTGAATTAAAAGCTTTAAAAAAGACTAAAACAGATTCTATTGCACAAATACAAGCACGTGCAAATGCTATTCAGGCTAAAATTGATGCGCTTCCTGGATGGAAGAAAGGTGCCTTCGGTACAGTAGGTGTTAATTTATCTGAGTTTAGTAACTGGTATTCTCAAGGAAGTGCAGACGTTTCTTCGGGAAACATTGCTCTTATCGCAAATGCCTATGCAAACTTGAAACAACCTAAGTACTTCTGGAGAAATTCATTAAACATTAATTTAGGTTGGGTAAAATTTGACGATAAAAACGACCCAACTGATGATGATAGTTTTCAGGAAGCTACTGATGTTTTCAATATTTCATCTCTTTATGGTTACCGTTTGAATGAGAAGTTAGCCGTGTCAGCTCTAGGAGAATATCGCACGACTCTATTGAATAATTTTAATGATCCTGGTTATTTAGACCTTGGAGTCGGTGGTACTTGGACGCCTACAGACAACTTAGTTGTTGTTGTACATCCTTTGAACTACAATTTTGTATTTGCTGATGATGATACAGTCTTTAACTCTTCTCTAGGTGCAAAAGTAGTTGCAGACTATACACGCAGCATAGGTAAAATCAGTTTTAAATCAAATCTCTCCATGTTTTACAGCTATGAAAGTAGTGACCTTTCTAACTATACGTGGATCAACTCCTTTGGTTATACGCTATGGAAAAATATCGGTATTGGTTTTGAATTTGGTTTAAGAGGTAACAAGCAAGAAGCGCTTAATTTTGCTAATAACAACTTAGCACCTATGGCAGACCCTTTTACGTTTGAAAATGTAGATAATGAATTGCAGTCCTATTATTTGATAGGTGTGAACTACAAATTCTAAAAGAACTATTCTAATCAAATTGAAAAGGCTTCTCATTGTTGAGAAGCCTTTTTTGTTTTGGTCAAAGATATAAGTCTTTTTAAAGTCCACGCTCCCTTTTAGAAATACGTTCTTGTTCTTCAGGTGTAGTGACTTCATTATTTTCTAGCCTAAAATTACCAAAATTGTAGGTAAACCCAATACTTATGGTTCTGGTTTCCGGTAATGCTAGGTAACTATTATCTTGATTTAAATAACGCGTGCTCATACGCTGGTTTTGCGTGTTGAAAATGTCAGTTAACTTAAGTGTTAACTGAGCTCTTCTATCCCAGAGACTTTTATTAAAACTTAAGTTAGAGGCAAAAGAGCCGCCCCATTCATAGGTTCCAAATAGAATACTAGAAATATAAGAGACATCTACATCCATAGATAAAGTTCTATCTTCAGCAAGATTGATTCTGTTAAAGGAGTTGAGGTAAAGACCAGTAGTAGAAGTGACCACATCTACATTACCAGATTGTAAGGCTCTCGTTTCATTCTCCATGTAAAATAAACTTGCGCTTGCACCAGTATACCAGCTGTTGTTGATGTATTGAAAAGTAGCGGCGTCAATACTGTATTGCAATTCATAATTTAAGTTTACACTTTGAGTATTGAGTGTGTTATTAGAATTATTCTGAAATGGTACGTCGCTCAATAAATCTTTAGTATAGAGAAAATAGGCGTCTACAAACCACGTATTTTGATGGTTCCAGCTTAATGTAAACTTATTATTAAACGCTGGTTGTAAATTAGGGTTACCGGTATTGAAGGCAAAATCATTTAAAAAAGTACTGAACGGATTTAAATCAGAATAGCGAGGTCTGTCGATAGTTCTTTTGTAGCTCAACGTGTAAGAATTGTTCTCGTTAACTTGATTAGTCAATGCTAGATTAGGGAAGAACTCTAAGTATTCTTGCGTATTTACTTGCCCTAAAGATCTAGAATCTCCTTCTACGTCTGTTTGTTCTACACGCAGTCCAGCAGTAAGGGACCACTTTTCCCAATAGCGATCTACCTGTGCATAAGCGGCAAAAATCGTCTCGTCATACAAGAATAAGTCTGAAAGTGCAGGATTTAAGGTAGTACCAGCATCAGTATCAAAAAAGTCTTGAGAACTGGTGGATGTCACATTAGAAAACTTCAGTCCACTACTAAGATCGTAGCTTCCTATCGTTGTATTATAATCTAGTTTTGCGGTGTAGATATCAATTTCTTGAAAGGCATCAGTTAGAAAGCTGTTAGTTCCAGTGGTGTTTCTATTTTGATCAAAAAAAGTAGTATTTAAATTTTGCAATTGATCACTATCAGTAAAAATATAATTCCCTTCAAGACTCAAGGAGGAACCAGTTTCATTAATACTGTGTTGCCACTGTGCGTTTACAAAACCATTAGTTCGGTTTTTTTCAAACAAAGAATTGGCATCAAAACCTGTAAAAGTAGTGCTGCCATCTTGAAGTATAAGTGTTTCATTATCGTAAGTCACATCGTTATTCTGGTTGCTGCTTAGATTACCAGAAAAGCTCAAGGAGTTTTTATCATTTACAGTAATATCTACGATGGTATTGAAATTATGTGCATCACTACGATCAACTTTTTCTAATTCTGAAAACCATCGCTCTGATCGAGTACCGTCTGGATTAAAGAAACCTATTCTCGAATCATCTAGTTTAAAGTTTTTTTCAGGATTGTAATTATAATTTGCATAGACATTTAACCAGTCGTTTTTATAAAAATGTGAGGTCCCAATCTGGTATTTTGAAAAAGTTCCTTGCGTCCATTGTCCGTTTACATTTCCTTTATAACCTAAAGAGATTCCTTTAGAAGTATTGATATTGATCACTGCAACACCTTCGGCATCATAACTCGCCGGCGGATTTGTAATTACTTCCACACTTTTAATATTATCGGCGCTATAACCTTTTAACAACGCATCTAGTTCCTCGCTGGTTAAGTAAACCCTTTTGTTATTGATGTATATAACAGCTGGAGAATTCTGAACCATATACGTTCCTTCCATTTCAAAAACGCCTGGTGTATTTTTTAGTAAGTTTTGTGTGTTTCCTGTGCTTAAAACGGTGTTTTCCACATTAAAAATAAGTCGATCAGGTCGTTTATCTATAGAAGGTCGTGCCGCATTTACCACAACAGCATCTAGTTCTTCTTGATTTGCATTTAAAATAATAGCTCCTATGTCTGTAGATTGATTGAGTGTCAGTTTTCGCGAAAGCGGAACATAACCAACTGATGACACTTGCAATGTATATGCACCAGCAGCACAATTTGCTATCTTAAACTTCCCTTTTTCATCAGAATAGGACGCTTTATAGAATACACTATCAGGCATTTTAAATAAAACGACATTACTGTAAGCTAGCGGCTCATTACCATTATTAGTAATCGATCCTGTAAGATCGTTTTGTGCCGTCGTACTAAGAGCTAGAATAAAGATAAAAAACTGTAAATATTTCATTATAAGAATTTAATGAAAAGCTAAAATACCAAAGATCAAGAAAACTTAAAGGGATGTTTTAGATTATATTTGCACACCTATGGAAAGGAATATGAAGAATATACGTAATTTTTGTATCATTGCTCACATTGATCACGGTAAGAGTACGCTGGCAGACAGGCTGTTAGACGCAACTCATACAGTTACAAAAAGAGAGTCACAGGCGCAGCTTTTAGATAACATGGATCTCGAGCGAGAACGTGGAATAACGATTAAATCACATGCTATCCAGATGGATTATATTGCTCCTGATGGTGAGCAGTATATCCTTAATTTAATAGACACTCCTGGTCACGTAGATTTCTCTTATGAGGTATCTCGTTCTATTGCTGCATGTGAAGGTGCATTGCTTATTGTAGATGCAGCACAAAGTATACAGGCGCAAACTATTTCTAATTTATACCTGGCTTTAGAAAATGATCTAGAAATCATACCAGTTCTTAATAAAGTAGACTTGCCTAGTGCAAATCCTGAAGAGGTTACTGATGATATAGTTGACCTATTAGGTTGTGATCCTAGCGAGGTGATTCCTGCCAGTGCAAAAACTGGTCTAGGAATACAAGATATTCTTGATGCAATTATAGAAAGAGTTCCTGCTCCTAAAGGAGATCCTAACGAGCCTCTACAAGCATTAGTTTTTGACTCACAGTACAATCAGTTCCGTGGTGTGGAGACTATTTTTAGAGTCATAAACGGTTCCATTAAAAAAGGACAGCATATTAAATTTGTTGCCACAGGAGAAAGCTATTATGCAGACGAAATAGGAACGCTGAAATTGAACCAAGTTCCTAAAAAAGAAATAAGTGCAGGTGACGTAGGTTACCTAATTACTGGAATTAAAGAAGCCAAAGAGGTAAAAGTAGGAGATACTATTACAGATCATGCAAATCCTACTACAAATCCCATCGGTGGATTTGAAGACGTAAAGCCTATGGTATTTGCTGGTATTTATCCTGTAGATACAGAAGATTATGAAGACTTGAGATCTAGTATGGAAAAGCTTCAGCTTAACGATGCTTCATTAGTATTTACAGCAGAAAGTAGTGCAGCACTTGGTTTTGGTTTCCGTTGTGGATTCTTAGGAATGTTGCATTTAGAGATCATTCAAGAGCGACTGGAGCGTGAATTTGACATGACTGTAATTACCACAGTACCTAACGTTTCTTACTATGCTTATACTAATAAGGAGCCAGATGAGCGCATCATTGTAAATAATCCAAGTGATTTACCAGAACCATCTACTTTAAACAGAGTAGAAGAACCTTACATCAAGGCAACTATAATTACAAAGTCTGAATTTGTAGGTAATGTAATGTCGCTTTGTATAGAAAAACGTGGAATTGTAACTAATCAAACGTATTTAACTACTGAAAGAGTGGAGCTTACCTTTGATATGCCACTGGCCGAGATTGTATTTGATTTCTATGATAGATTAAAAACAGTTTCTAAAGGTTATGCTTCCTTTGATTATGCTCCTATAGGAATGCGAGTATCAAAATTAGTGCGACTAGACGTTTTATTAAATGCACAAACGGTAGACGCTTTGAGCGCGTTAATTCACTTTGATAATGCCTATACCATTGGTAAAAAAATGGTTGAAAAGCTTCGTGAATTGATTCCTAGGCAGCAGTTTGATATTCCAGTACAAGCAGCTATAGGCGCAAAAATTATAGCTCGTGAAACGATCAAAGCTTTACGTAAAGATGTTACTGCAAAGTGTTACGGTGGTGATATCTCTCGTAAACGTAAACTTCTTGAAAAGCAAAAGAAAGGAAAGAAACGTATGCGTCAGGTAGGAAACGTAGAGATTCCACAACAAGCTTTTATGGCAGTTCTTAAATTGAACGATTAACTATTTTTTAATGTCGCTTTCGCGAAAGCGTTATAAGTAAAAAGCCTCATCGATTGATGGGGCTTTTTATTTGAATAGCTATTGAAAAGGTTTAATAGGCGACTTCTATATTTACAAAGCCTCTTCTTCCATAGTTATTTCACCTGTTTCTTGTTCTATAATTTCTTTACCTAAGTAAGCTAGAATACTGTTTTCTTCAATTTCCATTTTTAGAGACATGGAAGGCACGATTTCAATCTTTTCGCCATTTCTTATGAATAAAGGAATGATATCATCATCTGTTTTTGTGATTTCTATAAGTCCTTCAAAATGATCTTGGGATTTAATCTCTATCTCATGAATTTTACCATGATAGCGTGCGACTTCCATCATATTTACATAGTCATCAGTAGCGGAGAATAACCCTTTAGTAGGATTTTTATTAGGGTTGTTAATCTCGCTAGAATGAACCAGCCTAAAAGAACCATTTTCTCCAAAGCGATCTCCAAAACTATCTATTGCATACTCATTAATTTGTGAGTTACCAGTTAAAGCAAGTAGGTAACCTACGTTATTAAACTCTATGTTATCAGAAAAAGCATCGGCATAGATGTCTGCTGCAAAGGCCTCAAGACCTTGCTCTTTGGCTGTACGCACATTATTTGTGTTAGAGTCTATTAACACGACACTGCGACCATTATCCTTGAGATAAGTTGCGATAAGTCTAGAAAATTTAGACGCTCCTATAATCATTATTCCGTTAGATTTTTTCAAGAACACTCCTACAATTTTTGCAAATAGTCTTGCTGTAGTCGCGTTTAATAATACCGTTCCTAAAACAATCATGAAAACTAAAGGTGTAATATATTCTGCTCCGTCTACACCTTGAGAAACTAATTTAGAACCAAAAAGAGATGCAATACCTGCTGCAACAATACCACGTGGTCCTACCCAAGAGATAAAAAGTTTCTCATTTAACTTAAGGCCGCTATTTGTAGAGCTGGCAAATACTCCCAATGGTCTTATTAAAAATGCTATAACTGCAAATAAAACTGCTGTTTCCCATCTATAGATTAAGTAGAGGTCTTCCATATTAATATTTGCCGCAAGAAGAATAAATAAAATCGAGATAAGTAAAACACTCAGCGATTCCTTAAAATATAACAGCTCCTTGATATTAGGTAGGTTGATGTTACCTAGTACCATACCCATTACAACGACTGCAAGCAGGCCAGATTCATGAGCAAAACTATCACTTAATACAAATACTCCTAGAACAGCAGCTAGTGTAAATACATTTAGTAAATAATGAGGAATCAGTTTCTTTTTTACAGAAAAAGCAAGTGCATGTGCAAATGAGAACCCAAATGTAAAACCGAATAAAACAATCTTACCGAATTCTTCAAGAGCAACAATGGTAAATTCACCACCAGCTCCAGCGCTTATAAATTCAAAAACTAATACCGCAAATAATGCACCTATAGGATCGATGAGGATTCCTTCCCATTTTAAAATGGAGCTCACATCTTTCTTGAGAGGAATATTTCTTAAGATAGGCGTTATCACCGTAGGTCCTGTAACAATAATTAATGCCGAAAACAACAAGGAGATCTTCCAGCTTAGGCCAAAAATATAGTGCGCCGCAACGCCACCACCTATAAAAGTTATTAATACAGCAACTGAAATGAGCTTACCTATGACTGGTCCCGTATTCAGAATTTCTTCCCGTTTTAAGGTAAGTCCACCTTCAAAAAGAATGATACTAATTGCTAATGATACAAAGTAAAATAAGCTATCTCCTGGAAAAAGACCTTCTGATCCATTCCACATAGGCTCAATTATTTTTGATGCATCTTCTGTATAAAGTGTAGATAAAGGTCCTACTAATAATCCTATAATTATTAAAGGTAAAATGGCTGGAATTTTAAATCTCCACGCCATCCATTGCGCAAGTATTCCTAAAATAATGATTCCTGCTAATTCTAGCATAATTTGTAATTTTTTTGAAAATTACGACCTTTTCTTAAATGATGAAGAATTTACGCTTTCGCGAAAGCGTTTTTAAGCAAGAATTAACGCTATATTTAAAACCTAATTTCAACTTTTGATAGAACATTCTTTTAACAATATCGCAATAGGAATAGCATTCTCACCAAAGTTACAGGCAAACTTGTATGAAGCTGCAAGACTGGCACAATCTTTTAATGCCACTTTATCTATGATTCATGTAGGAGAAGAAAGCGTTGAAAAAAGGGAGAAGATAACTAACTACCTTGCTGAATTTAGTAAAAAAAATCTCAAGTACTCGATTGTTTTTAAGACAGGAAATCTTGTTGAGGTGATGATGCAGTATCTTAAAACGTATCAAATTGATTTACTTGTTTTAGGTGCTTTGCAAAAGGAGCATTTTTTCAATTATTCTTTAGGCTCTATTTCAAGAAAAATAGCAAGGCTAGCACCTTGCTCAGTATTACTACTTATTAAACCTTCAGTAGAAAGAGTAGTATGTCAACATATAGTAGTAAACGGTTTGAAAAGTGAGAATACACCAATGACTATTTTATATGCTTTTTACATGGCAAATAAATTAAATTCAAAAAGGATTACAATTGTTGAAGAGATAAATAAAAGCACTTTATCTATTAAAGTTAAGGATGACGCGACTTTACGTAAAGCTAATTTACAACGTGAAAAATTGCGCAGGAAAGAAAATGCTCGTGTAGATAAAATTCTAGAAGAAATTCCAGAGGATTACAAATCAAAAGTAAAAGTTGATAAACAACCCATTTTTGGTAAACGAGGTTATTCTATAGGACATTATGCACAGATATCGCGTGCAGATTTACTGGTGATGAATGCTCCTGAGAAAACAAATTTCTGGAATAGGCTATTTCCTAACGACATCGAGTATATTCTCAAAGAGTTACCTACAGATGTTCTTATAATTAAATAATACTACCCAACTTGAATATCAAAGAATTTATTAATCAATTACCTAGAAATATTTTTTCTGGATTTGTAGTAAGCCTCATCGCTTTGCCACTCGGTTTAGGTCTTGCGATGGCAAGTGAAGCGCCGCCTATTGCCGGAATAATAACTGCGGTAGTTAGTGGTATAGTGGTGTCTGTTTTAGGTGGTAGTCATGTTACTATTACTGGTCCTGGTAATGGGTTAGTAGGTGTTTTACTCATAGCTTTTACTACTTTAGGATTTCAGGCTGCATATGCTGCAATCATATGCTCTGGAGTATTGCTTATACTATTAGGCTTTTTGAGAATGGGAAAGCTATCAGATTTTTTTCCATCTAGCGCCATTCAAGGTATGCTTGCTGCTATAGGGTTAATCATTTTAGGAAAGCAATTTCACATCATGCTAGGAAACAGATTAGAACTGGATAGCAGTCTAGATTATTTAATCGCAATTCCACAGACGGTTATTGGTGCTTTTCATTATGAAAATATTCAGCTTACTCATGCGGCACTTGCCGGAGTGGTGGCCTTGTTAATTATGATTTTTTACGGGAAAATTAGAAACAAATATCTCCAGCTCTTTCCTGCTCCTATGTGGATAGTTGTTATCTCTATCGCAACTAGTTATTTTTATGAGTTAGTTTTAAAGGAAGATCATCCTATTGCTAGTGATTACATGATTCCAGAAATCCCTAGTGGTGCAGAAATTATCTCTACTATTCCAACACCAGATTTTGGTTTAATGAATAGCTGGCCATTTTGGTCTAGTGTAATTGCGCTCACCCTTATAGCGAGCATTGAGTCTTTATTGAGTATTAAGGCAGTAGATCAATTAGACCCACAAAAAAGACGTTCTAATGTGAATAGAGATTTAAAAGCTCTAGGTGTAGCAACTATAGGAAGTGGTTTTTTAGGTGGACTTAATGTAGTGACTGTTATCGCCCGTAGCTCTGTAAATGTTAATAACGGTGGCACAAACCGTTCTTCAAATTTTGCTCATGCTTTATTTCTAGTGTCTTTTGTATGGCTTTTTAGCTCTCAACTGACTCGCATCCCATTACCTGCACTTATGGCAATTTTAGTTTACACAGGCTATAAACTAGCATCACCTAAGCTCATTAAAAAGATCATTACAGTAGGTAAAGAACAGTTACTTATATTTTTTGTGACGCTATTGACCACACTCTTTATAGATCTAATTACAGGTATAACAGCTGGCTTACTTATAACATTTATCATACATGTATTTGTAAATAAAAGCGCTTTACTCTTCCTTAGAAACATAGGGAAACCTAATGTTCTCATGTATAAAGAGTCTAGCGATAATTATTATTTAAGCATAAAGCATTTCTGTACGTTTTTAAATTACTATAAACTTAAAATACAGCTAGACATGATTCCTGAAAATCAAGATGTCATCTTAGATTTATCATTATGTCAGTTTGTTGATCATACTGTTCTAGAAAATTTGAACGGTTATCAATCCATTTTTCATAAACGTGGTGGGCATTTTGAAATTATAGGGCTAGACATGCATGGGGCTGATAGTGCACACCCATTTGCTTTACGCAGGTTGATACCAGGTCTCCCGTTTATAAATTCAAATCTTACAAAAAGGCAAAAAACTTTAAAAGAGGTCGCTATAGAGTTGCAAATGATTTATGAAGCTGAAAAGTCCAGAAATAGCGATTTTCTTCAGTCATTTAAATATTTCCAATTCAAGAAAATAGAACGAGTTTACAATCGCATCTTCAATCACAATAAACTGTTTAAAATCTTTGATATCCATTATTCTGAAGGTGAATTAATCACTAAAGCTGATGTTAAAACAACCATGCTGCATATTAAGTTAGATAATGATATACCTCAATTTACTCTCGATCGAGAAGGGTTTCTAGAACGTATTTATGGTCTAGCAGGTTTCAAAAAAATTTATTTTAAAAACTATCCAGATTTCTCAAGACGTTTCTTTCTTTTAGGAAAAAAAAGTGAAGAAATTCAAGACTTTTTCTCAACACCGTTGATAAGGTTCTTAGAAAGTAATCCGTACTATCATATAGAGTCAGACGGTAACAGTTTACTTATATTTAGGCAAGACCGTACATTAGGTATTAAAGAAGTAAAAGGTTTAATTGATTTTGGTAAACGACTTCATCAAGTATTGCAAAAACCGGTTTAACTCAATTTCATGAAAATTGAGGTAACATTTTTATAACTTGCGCTACATATAAGCCATTATTACTTTATGAAAATACATTCTATAGAAGCTGGAAACTTTAAATTAGACGGTGGTGCCATGTTTGGCGTTGTTCCTAAGTCGCTTTGGACACGTACTAATCCTGCGAACTCTAATAACATGATAGATATGGCAGCAAGATGCCTACTCATAGAGAATGGAGATCGATTGACGCTTATTGATACAGGAATGGGTAAGAAACAATCCGAGAAATTCTTTGGTTATTATTATTTGGATCACAAATATGATCTTGATAGTTCATTAAAGGAAAAAGGTTTTTCTCGTGATGACATTACAGATGTCTTTTTAACGCATTTACACTTTGACCATTGCGGTGGAGTGATTCAAAAAAGTAGTAAAGGAGATTTTTTTGAGCCCGCTTTCGCGAAAGCGGAAATCCACACCAACTCTAGTCACTGGAAATGGGCTACTGAGCCTAACGCTCGTGAGAAAGCTAGTTTTCTTAAGGAAAACATCAATCCTATTGAAGAAAGCGGTCAGTTGAAATTTATTTCTCAAAACAGTTCCTACGAGAAGCAAAAGGAAATGGACTTTGATATCTTATTTGTGGACGGTCACACCGAGAAAATGATGATACCTCATATACATTTAAACGGGAAAACCTTTGTTTACATGGCAGATTTACTTCCTACAGCTGGTCATATACCATTACCCTATGTGATGGGCTACGATACACGTCCACTTCTTACATTAGGAGAAAAAGAAAAATTCTTAAATGAAGCTGCAACTAAAGGCTACTACTTGATACTCGAGCATGATCCTTATAATGAGATCATTACTGTAAAGCACACAGAAAAAGGCGTGCGACTCGATAAAACATTTACTTTTAAAGATTTATTATAATTAATTAAATAACAACAAATGAAATATTCAATTTTAAAATCTGCTTTGTTTACAGTAGCTGCAACAGGCTTTCTAGTTAGTTGTGGTAGTGGTGGAGCAATAGTATCTCCTCCTATAGGGAATATAGATAGCACTCCATTAAAAACCCAAGAGCTTACAGAAGAGCAAGCAAAAAACTGGAAGGATTACGACCTAGTTACTGATACGATTCCGGGAATGAGTATCAATAAAGCTTATACAGAATTATTAAAAGGTAAAAAGGGTAAAACCGTAATTGTTGCCGTTATAGATTCTGGAATAGACGTAGAGCATGAAGACCTAGATGATGTTATCTGGACTAATGAAGATGAGATACCTAACAACGGTAAGGATGACGATAACAATGGATACATAGATGATATTCATGGATGGAATTTCTTAGGAGACATCGTAGATGAGAACTTAGAATATGAGCGTATCGTAAGAGATAAAGCTATGCTACCAGCAGACATGGTTGCAAAAGCTCAAAAGGAGTACGATAAGAAAGTAGAAGAGGCAGCTCAACAAAAAGCTTTTTATGAGCAACAAGTTGCCGCAGTAAAAGGATTTGATGCAAAGTTAGAAACTGCTACTGGAAAAAAAGACTACACATTAGAAGATGTAAATGCCGTTGATGCTGGTAATGATCAAGAGTTAGTACAAGCTAAAGGTATAGCGGGAAGAGTTTTCCCTCAATACGAGAGCTTTAAAAACCTTATTGATTTATTGCAAGGTGAGATTGACGGTCTAACAGCTTTATTAAATGGTGATAAATTAAAAACTAATTACCGTAAAGATATTTTAAATGATGATCCTTACACTTGGGATACACCAGTTTACGGAAATAATGAATACTCTGGTCCAGATCCTGAAAAGGCAGATGCATTTCATGGCACGCACGTCGCAGGAATTATAGCTGCAGAACGTGATAATGGTTTAGGTGTGAACGGTGTAGCAAACAATGTTGAGATTATGGTTTTAAGAGCTGTTTCTCAGGCAGATGAGTATGATAAAGACATAGCAAAGGCTATACGTTATGCAGCAGATAATGGTGCTACTATAATTAATGGTAGTTTTGGTAAATATCATTCTACAAATCCAGAATGGGTTTGGGAAGCTATCAAGTATGCAGAAAGTAAAGATGTATTATTTGTAAATGCAGCCGGTAATGAAGGTATAGATACTGACTTTACTCAGGTATATCCACAAGACCAAGAGCTAGCTGGTGAAGAGATTTCTGATAACTTTTTAACGGTTGGAGCTTTAAATTTTGAGTACGGTGCAAACCTACTCGCTAATTTTTCTAACTACGGGAAAAGCAGTGTAGATGTATTTGCTCCTGGTGTTGCAATTTACTCTACAGCGCCTAACAATAAATACCGCAACGCTGGTGGAACTAGTATGGCAGCGCCTGCTACTGCTGGTGTGGCAGCGGTAATTAGATCTCAGTATCCTAAATTAACTGCAGCTCAAGTTAAGCAAGTCATCATGGATAGTGGTTTAACAACTAGTGCTAGAGTAACATTAGGAGGAAATGCTGAAGACATGAAACCATTTGGTGAGACTACTGTGTCAGGTAAGATGGTTAACCTATATAACGCATTAATACTTGCGTCTAAAATGTAGAAAACTGATTTAGTAAATTATAAAACGGCTGGTTAATATAAAATAATCAGTCGTTTTTTATGTTTTAAAACTACAGTTACAAATATTACGTACATATGGAAGCAGGGCAAGAGATGTAACTTTGTATTTATTTAATTACTAACTTAAGTTTTTCTAAAATAATGGAAACATGTTTTATTTACTGTGAATCAAATAAATGATCGATGAACTACGCATAACTTAAATTTAATGTATAGATAGTAAATCTTTTTTGCCGTAATTCAATTTAATTTCTACATTCGCAACCGAATATTTTATCAAATGATATTAGCTAAGTTTCACTTTTTCTTGTTAGCGATTGTACAGCAAGTGCCACCGCCGCCTAACATGGGAACAAAAATGGGTCCTACGCCTCCAGGTGATGTTGTTCCTATAGATAGCAATTCATGGATATTGATCGCTATAGCTATTATTTTAATAATCGCTCGCCTATTACCAAAGCTCAAAAAAGCTGCTTAAAGATTCATTAATCTTTTTACATATTTACCTATTACATCAAATTCTAGATTCACGATATCACCTTTAGATAGGGTTTTGAATCCAGTGTGGTTAAAAGTGTATGGAATTATTGCAACGGAAAAGCTATTCACTTTAGAGTCTACTACAGTTAAGCTTACCCCATTGATACAAATGCTACCTTTTTCTATAGTTACATTATGGAGTTCACTATCATACTCAAAACTAAAAATCCATGAGCCATCTTTGTTAAGCACTTCTGTACAAGTAGCTGTTTGATCAACATGTCCTTGGACGATGTGTCCATCTAATCTCGCGCCCATTATCATAGCGCGTTCCATATTAACAATATCACCTACTTTAAGACGTCCTATATTGGTTTTATTTAATGTTTCTTCAATTGCAGTAACCGTGTATTTATCGTCTTGAATAGAAACAACTGTTAAACATACTCCATTATGAGCTACACTTTGATCTATTTTAAGCTCTGTAGTTAAACTCGAGCGCAGTGTGATATGGAGGTTTGTATTTTCTTTTCTTAATTCTGTAACTTCTGCGGCACTCTCTATAATTCCTGTAAACATAACTGATTAAAAAACTTTACTTTTATACTTTCAAAAATACGGCTTAAAGAGCGCAAGATATGATTAAGGAAGAGAATATCAAGGTAGGAATAACATTGGGTGACCCTAACGGAATAGGTGGAGAGATAATACTAAAAGCATTTGAAGATCCTAGAATGCTAGAATTAGTTACGCCAGTCGTTTTTGCTAGTACAAAACTTCTTTCTTTTCATGCTAAAACGTTTGGGATTAAGACTAAAATACATGGAATTACATCTTTAGATCAAGTTGTTCATGGAAAATTTAACGTATTGCGACTTATCAAAGAACCGTTTCACGTAAATTGGGGTGAAGTGAATTCAGAAGCAGGTGAACTTGCAGTAAAAAGTCTAGCAGCAGCGACTCAGGCTTTGAAGAATAATGAAATTGATGTGTTAGTTACAGCGCCTATAAATAAGGAGTCCATTCATTCTGATGAATTCAATTTCCCTGGTCATACTGATTATTTGAATCAAGAATTAGAAGGGGAAAGCTTAATGTTCATGGTATCAGATGAGCTAAGAGTAGGCTTGCTTACAGATCATGTTCCTGTGAAAAACGTTCCTGAAAGAATTAATGCAAAAGTCATTAAAACAAAAATAGGTACTATAAAGGAATCACTTAAAAAGGATTTCGGTATCAGTAGACCTAAAATTGCGGTCCTAGGAATAAATCCTCATGTAGGAGATAATGGAGTGATAGGGACCGATGATCAAGATACCTTAATTCCCGCATTAGAAGAATTAAGAGAAGATGGCAATATTATTTTTGGCCCTTACGCGGCAGATTCTTTTTTTGGAAATAAAAAATATAAAGAATTTGATGCGATACTAGCAAGTTATCACGATCAAGGATTAATTCCTTTTAAAACAATTGCCTTTGGTAAAGGTGTAAATTATACTGCAGGTTTAAGTCATGTTAGAACAAGTCCCGACCATGGGACAGGCTTTGATATTGCTGGTAAAGGTGAAGCAAATCCAGCTTCTTTCATTGCAGCAATTCATTCAGCTATTCATATATATCAACAGCGTAGTGAATATGAAATTCTCAATAAAAACCCTTTGAAAAAACTTTCTCGTAAACGAAGATGATATTAACACTTGGTTTTTAATAACTTTTATTATCTTTGCACGCTCTTTGAAAGAGTATTATTATGGAACTCAAAGCTTTTACAATATCCTTTGCAGGATTGAAGCAAGGTAAACACCTGTTTAAGTACGAGGTTGATAATACGTTTTTTGAAAATTTTGGATTTGAAGAATTTAATAGTTCATCTATAACTGTTGAGGCACAATTAGATAAAAGAAACACTATCATGGATCTTTTATTAGAAGCTCGAGGATCTGTAAATGTCAATTGTGATGTTACTAATGAACCTTTTGATCTAGATGTTGAGGCTTCAATGGATTTGGTAATTAAATTTGGAGAAGCTTTTAATGATGATAATGAAGAATTATTAATTTTATCACATGGTGAGTATGAATTTAACATTGCTCAATATGTTTATGAAATGATAGCTCTTTCTATTCCTCAAAAAAGAGTTCATCCAGGTGTCGAAGACGGTTCATTAGAATCAGATGTCTTAGAAAAACTTGAAGAACTGCGTGTTTCAAGTCCAGAAGAGAATAAAAGTGAAGAAATAGATCCCAGATGGGACGCATTAAAGAAATTAAAAACGGATAATAACTTATAGCCATGGCGCATCCTAAGAGAAAAATCTCGAAAACGAGAAGAGACAAAAGAAGAACTCACTATAAAGCTTCAGTTCCTCAAATTGCTACAGATTCAACAACTGGTGAAGCTCACCTTTACCACAGAGCTCACTGGCATGAAGGTAAATTATATTACAGAGGTAATGTACTTATCGATAAAACAGAAGTAGCAGAAGCTTAATTCTAAGTTGTATTTTTCTTAGAAAACTTTGGTTTTCAATATGAAATCACAAAAAATGACACGTTTTTATTAAAAATGTGTCATTTTTTGTTGTTTCTAGAGCTTTTTTAGTAGCTTTCACGGCTCTAAATAATTCAATAGAATCACCAATATGAGTAATATCAAAGCGGCGATAACAGCAGTAGGTGGCTATACTCCAGAGTATAGACTTACTAATGCTATTTTAGAAACCATGGTCGATACAAACGACGAATGGATATCTTCTCGCACAGGAATTAAGGAGCGACGCATATTAAAAGATAAAGATAAAGGGGCTTCTTTTCTTGCTATAAAAGCTGCAGAAGATTTAATCTCCAGTTCAGGTCTCGATCCTAAAACTATAGATTTAGTATTAGTAGCAACAGTAACTCCAGATATGCCGGTAGCATCTACCGCAGCTTATGTTGCTTCACAAATAGGCGCTGTTAATGCCTTTTCATTTGATTTAATGGCAGCTTGCTCAGGTTTTCTTTATGGAATGAGCACAGCTAGTAGCTACATAGAGTCTGGTCGTTATAAGAAAGTTCTTCTCATAGGAGCAGATAAAATGTCATCCATAATAGACTATGAAGATCGTGCTACGTGCATCATTTTTGGAGATGGTGGCGGAGCAGTGCTTTTTGAACCTAACCATGAAGGTTACGGATTTGAAGATGAAATTTTACGTACAGATGGTATAGGTCGTAACTTTCTTAAAATAGAAGCTGGCGGTTCATTATTACCAGCCTCTCATGAAACAGTAGAAAATAAGCAACATTACGTTTTTCAAGACGGTAAGAACGTTTTTAAATATGCCGTTTCTAATATGGCAGATGTTTCAGAGCAAATCGTCAAACGTAATAATCTTACTAATCAAGACATAAGCTGGTTAGTCCCACATCAAGCAAATAAGCGCATTATTGATGCTACTGCAAAAAGAGTTAACCTTCCAGAAGAAAAAGTGATGATGAACATCCAGAAGTATGGAAATACAACTAGCGCCACTTTACCATTATTATTAAAAGAATATGAAACTCAGTTAAAAAAAGGAGATCAACTTGTTTTTGCCGCATTTGGAGGTGGTTTTACATGGGGATCAATTTTATTATCTTGGGCATACGATAGTTAAACTTAATAACCACCCTTAATTTATGGAAATTAAAGAAATACAAAATTTAATCAAGTTCGTTGCAAAATCTGGAGCGAGCGAGGTAAAATTAGAGATGGACGATATAAAAATCACCATTAAAACTGGAAGTGATGCAGATGTAACTTATGTATCTCAAGCGGCACCTATGCAACAGCAAATGGCACCGGTACAGGCAGCTCCTGCTGCTCCAGCTGCACCACAAACTGCTGCCCCAGCAGCTCCAGCTACGCCAGCTGCAAGTGATGATAAATACATTACTGTTAAGTCACCTATAATCGGTACGTTTTATAGAAAAGCATCTCCAGAAAAGCCTGCATTTGTAGAAGTAGGTGATAGCGTGAAAGAAGGCGATACTTTATGTATTATAGAAGCAATGAAGCTTTTCAATGAAATAGAAAGTGAAGTTTCAGGTACCATTGTAAAAGTGCTTATAGACGATTCTTCACCAGTTGAATTTGATCAGCCATTATTTTTAGTAGATCCTTCTTAAGTATTAGAGGGATTTTTTTGTGTCATAATGTAGCAACATTGATTGTGTTTATATCGCTTTCGCGAAAGCGGAACATTACATATACCTGAATACAACTCACTGTAACTCGTTGTGACGTAACTTAAAAGAAACATCATGTTTAAAAAAATATTGATAGCAAATCGTGGCGAAATTGCCTTAAGGGTAATAAGAACTTGCAAAGAAATGGGTATCAAAACGGTCGCAGTATACTCTACTGCCGATGCTGATAGCCTTCACGTAAAATTTGCTGATGAAGCGGTTTGTATAGGGCCAGCACCTAGTAATTTATCTTATTTAAAGATGTCTAATATTATTAGTGCTGCAGAAATTACTAATGCAGACGCAATCCATCCTGGTTATGGCTTCTTATCTGAAAACGCAGACTTCTCTCGTATATGTGAAGAGCATCAAATTAAATTTATCGGTGCAAGTGCAGAGATGATCTCAAGAATGGGTGATAAAGCAACTGCCAAAGCTACTATGAAAGCCGCTGGTGTTCCTTGTGTACCAGGATCAGAAGGTATTCTTGAGGGTTTTGAAGACTGTAAGAAAACAGCAGCGTCTACTGGTTACCCAGTAATGCTTAAAGCTACTGCTGGTGGTGGTGGAAAAGGAATGAGAGCTGTGTGGAAAGAAGAAGATCTTCTAGGAGCATGGGAAAGTGCACGTAATGAGTCTAAAGCAGCCTTCGGAAACGACGACATGTACATGGAGAAGCTTATTGAAGAGCCACGCCACATAGAGATTCAGATTGTAGGAGATAGTTATGGTAAAGCCTGTCATTTAAGTGAACGCGACTGTTCTGTACAAAGACGTCACCAGAAACTTACCGAGGAAGTACCATCACCTTTTATGACTAAGAAACTACGTAAAGAAATGGGTGAAGCTGCTGTTAAAGCTGCTGAATATATTGCTTATGAAGGTGCAGGAACGGTAGAGTTTCTAGTAGACAAGCACCGCAATTTCTACTTTATGGAGATGAATACTCGTATTCAAGTAGAGCACCCTATTACAGAACAGGTGATTGACTTTGATTTAATTAGAGAGCAAATTCTTGTTGCTGCAGGTGTAAAAATCTCTGGTAAGAATTATGAACCTGCTTTACATTCTATAGAATGCAGAATCAATGCAGAAGATCCTTATCACGATTTCCGTCCTTCTCCAGGAAAAATCACGACTCTTCATGCACCAGGTGGTCATGGAGTACGTCTTGATACTCATGTTTATGCAGGATACTCTATCCCACCTAATTATGATTCCATGATCGCAAAGTTGATTACTACGGCAAGAACACGCCAGGAAGCGATTGATAAAATGAAGCGTGCTTTGGACGAGTTTGTCATAGAAGGTATCAAAACTACCATACCTTTTCACAGACAGCTTATGGAAGACCCAGCTTATGTAGAAGGAAATTACACAACGGCTTTTATGGATGATTTCAAAATGAAGCCTATTAAGGCTTAGATTTCCATCGAGCTTTTATACTTTCAAAACCTATCTAGTTTATCTGGATAGGTTTTTTTTATAGATTTTATGTCTTTTGAGCTATCAGAGGTTAATATTTAAAATATTTTTGAAAACCATCTGTTTAAGATAAATATGAAGTTCAAGTTGCTTTTTATTCTAGTGTTATGCTGCTCTATAGCTGGTGCGCAAGAATACAGCAACTTGAAAAAAAAACGAGTCGCAGTTAGAGATTCTATAATGGTGGATTCGGTTAGTATCAATCCGTTTTACTTTAAGATTCAGGATAAAATTGGGATGCCTATTGATAGTACGCAATATCGTGTAGATTATTCTAAGGCTCTCTTGATACTAAACAGTCAGACTAACATTGTTACCGACTCGATAGATGTTACTTACCTGCCACTTCCAGATTTTCTTACTAAGACATATAAGCAATATGATACTAATATTATTTTAGATAATAACAGCCGTCAGGAACAGCTGGTTACCTTGCAAAAGCCTACTGCCGTAAATACATTTGTTCCATTTGATGGTTTACAAACTTCTGGTAGTATTACTCGAGGCGCGCGCGTAGGAAATAATCAAAATAGCGTGGTAGACTCAGAATTGGACCTGAGAATTACCGGTAAACTAAGTGATCGTGTGTCATTACGAGCTTCTATTCAAGATGCAAACGTCCCACAAACTCAAAATGGGTATTCACAAAGACTGGACGAATTTGACCAAATATTCATTGAGCTTTTTAGCGATGACTGGAACATACGAGCAGGAGATGTAGATTTAGTACAAAATGATTACCAGTTCAATAATTTCACAAAACGTGTTCAAGGAATATCAGGAGCGGTACGATTTGATGGTGGTGACTCTTCGGGATATGCTGGTGCAGCAGGTGCTTTAGTAAGAGGAACTTTTAATATAAGTAGGTTTACTGGTATAGAAGGTAATCAAGGGCCGTACAAATTAACCGGGCAGAATGGTGAGTTGTTCATTCTGGTAGTTTCTGGAAGTGAGCGCGTATATGTAAATGGTGTTCCTTTAAGACGTGGTGAGAACCAAGACTATGTTATCGATTACAACGCTGGTGAGGTACGTTTTACGCCTACTTTTCCTATAACTAGTGAGATGCGTATCTCTATAGAATATCAGTACAGCGAGCGTAATTTTACCAGATTCATCGGTTATGGAACAGGTGGTTATGAATCTAAAAGATTAAAAATAGACTCCTACATTTATACAGAGACCGATGCCAAAAACCAGCCGCTACAACAAAATTTAAATGAAGATCAGGTAGCAATTCTAGTAGATGCAGGAGATGATCTAGATCAAGCGATTGCTCCTAGCGCGGTCCCTAGCGAGTTTTCAGAGAACCAAATATTATACGAAAGAGAAATTGTTAATGGCGAAGAAGTTTTTGTGTTTTCACAAGATAGAACCGCACAGCTTTTTAATGTTAGATTTTCGTTTCTAGGCGCTAATCAAGGAAATTACCGATTAGTAAACGATCAGGCTATTTCTAATATTTATGAGTATGTGGCTCCTATTAATGGCGTCCCGCAAGGAAGTTATGATCCAGTAATACAATTGTTTACCCCAGAAATTCTTACGATAGCAGGACTCAAAGCCAGTTATCAACCTACTACAACAACTACTATTAATACAGAGCTTGCTGCGAGTAATAAGGATTTAAATAAATTCTCTAGTAAAGACGATGATGACAACAAAGGCGT
>MAAC01019325.1_pt1 | contig 58130 bp, 51 predicted proteins | sample 1115981 | NCBI WGS metagenome assembly MAAC01 (sample SAMN04961126, study PRJNA320927) | seawater metagenome | isolation source: sample BD02T64 sea water enriched with oil for 64 days | place: USA:Gulf of Mexico | collected 2013-07-27 | reverse complement strand
CGGCTCTCGCCTTATTCGCCTTTATAACAAGGCAGGTGACATTTCCCGCGCCCAAATTCTCCGCGCCTCAATCTCTCGTACAATAGATGAGCCACACCCAGAATTTCGCCTTGCACAGGCAGAGATGGATCACAGTGCTGGGGAAACGCTAAATGCAGAAATGGTACTCACAGGGATCATAAATGAAAATAGCTTCCAATCTCTCGAGGCTCTCACCATCTTTTTGCAAACCGCTCTAGAGCAAAGAACTTCAATCGATCCGGTGATCATTGGAAATGCTGAGGCGCTCGCTTTTGAATATAAAGGCAGCGACATAGGCACGCGGTTTCACTTTTTACTGGCGCGCACCTATGCACAAGCTCAAGATTTCAACCGTGCGATCAAAACCCTAGATGCACTGGACGATACCGTCAGCGAATTTGATTTACGCTTTGCTTGGCACAAGCTTTCCAACGAAATCCTGAGCCTTGAGACTGATGCAGATTTTCTTGTGGCTATTTATCAAAACAAAGACATTCTACAAAGCAACTCAATGGAACCTCAAGCCCGCCGAATGATCGCTGGCCGCCTCATCCAGCAGGGATTTGACAAGACTGGTCGTGAATTTCTCAATGTTTTCACGAACCAGACTGCAGATGATCGATTTCTTCTAGCCGAAGCCGCTTTTTTTGCAGGGGATTACCAAGACGCACTACAACTTTCCACCGACCTCCAGATGGTTGAAGCCTCATTGTTACGTCAGCGCATTTACCAAAAACTACAAGAATATGATTTGGCAATCTTAGAATTCGAAAGCCGCGACCCGTCAGAACCTGCCACGGATTTGAATTGGCGTCAGGGCAACTGGGATGCTCTTTCTAGCGGCGAACAAACTCTCCCCCAAACAACGGCTGCTCAGATTATGCTGGATCAATCTGAGGCAAATACAGAAATAAGGCCAGTTCGCCCAAGCCTATCTTCTGGCAGAGAAATTCTGTTGCGTAGCCAAGCCGAACGTGAGGTTCTGGAAACACTTTTGCAGAATTTACCCGCCCCGCAGGAAACACTATCCCCGGATATAACAGGGTAACAAATTGTAAAGATCCTCGCCCTAGACTGATTTACAAATGAGTCAGTCAGAACGGCGACATAGATGCACATAACCTTTCAGGTCACTCCACGCCCTCTACGCAAATTTTTCCAACAATTCACTGTCGGCCTTGCAACGGTATTGGTTCTGCCAGCTCTCTTCCTTCAAGCTGCGATCGCTGCCACAGAAAACTCTTCAACGATCTGTGACCAAGTCGCGCATCAGGCCGCTTTGGAGACAGACGTCCCGGTATCCGTGCTTCAGGCAATTACCCGTACAGAAACTGGCCGTCGGCGAAATGGCACGACGCAACCCTGGCCTTGGACTGTAAATATGGAAGGCATAGGCAAATGGTTTGACAACCCTACTGATGCACTGGCCTATGCAATGGAACATTACGGCCGCGGCGCACGCAGCTTTGATGTCGGCTGCTTTCAGATCAATTATCGATGGCACGGCCAACATTTTGCGTCGGTTCAGGATATGTTTGATCCTCTAATCAACGCACGCTACGCAGCACGGTATCTGTCAGAACTCTATTCCGAAAAAGGAAACTGGACCGACGCTGCAGGCGCCTATCACTCGCGGACACCTCAATACGCCAACCGATATAAGCAGCGTTTTCAGCGGTTCCGTGCGGCACTCGCCTCTGATCCACCTGCACCACCGCCCACATCAACTGCGCCCCCTTCTCCCCCCATCACATCCTATCCTATCAGACAAAACCTGTATCCGCTTTTGCAGCAAGCTTCTGGGGCTAGGGGGCATGGCTCGCTCGTTATTCTTGGAGCAACAGACAGCAGCCGCAGTTTATTCAAAAGGCAAAATTGATGTCCGGCTTCATCAATCCAAAAGATCTATTTAAACCCACAATCTTTCTAGCGATCGCGTTGATGGCAATTATTATCATGATGATCTTGCCCGTTCCCGCATGGATGCTAGATGTTGGCTTGGCGACTTCATTTGCATTGGCAATTCTTATATTTACGGTCACGCTGTTCCTTCAGAGACCGCTTGAATTCTCATCTTTTCCGACAATTCTTCTGGCATCCCTAATGCTGCGCCTGTCTCTGAATGTGTCTTCTACAAAGTTGATCATTGGAAGTGGGCATACTGGAACAGGCGCTGCCGGCGAAGTTATTGAAGGATTTGCAAACTTCGTGATGGGCGGCAATGTCTTCATGGGCCTCGTGATATTTTGTGTCCTGATGATTGTGAATTTCATGGTTATCACCAAGGGCGCGGCGCGCATGGCCGAAGTCGGAGCACGCTTTGCGCTTGATGCGATGCCCGGCAAACAGCTAGCAATTGATGCAGATATGGCTGCCGGGGCCATTGACCACGCCGAAGCAAAGGTGCGGCGAGAAACCGAACAAGCGGAAACCACATTCTTCGGTTCACTTGATGGGGCATCCAAATTCGTCAAGGGAGATGCTGTTGCAGGCCTTTTGATCACATTACTAAACCTAATTGTCGGGCTACTGATTGGCGTTACCGTTCATGGCATGGACCTCGCCCGAGCTTTTGAAACATACACCATTCTTACCGTGGGCGATGGGCTGGTCACACAGATCCCCGCCGTTATCATCTCTATTGCTGCTGCATTGCTGCTCGCTAGAGGCGGCACAACTGGGTCAACTGACTTGGCCCTTATCGATCAGTTGGGGCGATATCCCCAAGCTCTTGGCACAGTAGCGGTGTTAATGGCGCTATTTGCACTAGTACCAGGTCTTCCATTCATTCCATTTATGTTGGGCGCAGGATTACTTGGCGGTGCCACTTACTACCTTTACCAAAATCCACCATCTGAGCAGACTGACCAAGATGGCATTTCCGAAGGCAGTTTTGAGCCCGTAGAAAAATCACTTGGCGACATGCTTGATCTTGATGATCTACATGTGGAATTCGCACCGGACCTAGTGGGTATGGTGCTGGATAGCACGACGGGGCTGGATGCCCGCATAAACAATATGCGCTCTCACGTGGCCGAAGTGTTTGGCCTAATTCTGCCGGAAATTCGTCTAACCGATAACGGCATATTACCGCCCGGCACCTACGTCATGCATATTCAGGGCGTGGAACAGGCACGTGATCGTTTGATGCCCGAAATGGTCTTGGCTCTCATGTCGGATACCCCGGAACAGCTTCCACCTGGCGAAGATGTCAAAGAACCTGTCTATGGCGCCCCAGCCCGCTGGATCAGCCGGGCGTTTCAGGATGATGCAGCGGTGACCGGGGCCACGATCGTTGCTCCGGCAGAAGTGCTTGCGACACATCTCCTAGAAGTCATAAAAAAGAATTTCCCTAAGTTACTTACACTTAAATCTCTGAACCGCCTGCTATCAGAATTCACAAACCTGACAGACCAAACAAGGGCCGCCAGCAACAAACGTTTGCTTGATGAGCTTATTCCAGAAAAAGTACCCGTAGATCTTTTATTGGCAGTCATGCGATTATTGCTGGAAGAGCGGGTTTCCGTTCGCAACCTACCACTAATCCTCGAAGCTATTGCCGAAGCCCGCGGGGCCGCAGCCACTCCAGAAACCATCAGCGAATATGTCCGTCAACGCCTTGGTTTCCAACTGGTTGCCGAACTCAAGCGCCCGGATGGCTCACTGCCACTTTTGCAGCTTGCACCGGAATGGGAAGAAACATTTTCGACCTATCAGATTGAGGGAGAGCGCGGTCAGGTCGACGTTGCCTTGCCCCCTGATGATTTCAACAAATTGGCCAATGGCGTTGCCGAAAAAATCGCGCGCGCCAGCGACGATGGGATTTACCCTGCTGTGATCACATCACGATTGCGGCGCCGTTTTCTACGAACGGTCCTCGCCGCGCGCGGCATACAGAACCCAGTCTTCTCTTTTGAAGAAATTGGCAATGAAAGTCGGCCCGCCCTGATTGGCCTCGTGCCAGCATGAATGATTTGCTGCAAGCCACGTTGCAACTGGGGGAACAGACACTTTGGATTGGCGCAGTGGTATTTCTGAGGGTCGGCGCAGCCATGGCTCTGATGCCCGCTTTCGGTGAGCAAACAGTACCCGTGCGTGTGCGCCTAGCTCTGAGCATTGCATTCACCCTAGTCGTTGCTCCGTCGATTTCCCCGTCATTTCAAGTGCCTGCATCAGCAGCCTTGATCGGAATCGGTTTCTTTGCAGAAGTGGTGATTGGCTTGGCGCTAGGTTTTGCCATTCGCTTCTTTGTATTGGCGTTACAGACAGCAGGTTCCATCGCGGCGCAATCCACATCCCTTTCACAAATTTTCGGAAGCGCCGGAGAACCAGCACCCGCAATGGGGCATCTGTTACTTTATGCCGGTCTTGCTCTTGCCGTGATGGGCGGCCTTCACATCCGCCTCACACAATATCTGATCTTATCTTATGATGTCCTGCCTTTCGGCCAATTACCGGATGCACAACAGCTTACCAAATGGGGGATCACCGGCATACGTCGCACCTTTGCTCTGGCTTTCACGCTGTCTGCTCCTTTTGTCATCGCTTCACTGATTTACAACTTTGCCCTTGGTGTCATTAACCGCGCCATGCCCCAATTGATGGTCACATTTGTCGGTGCCCCGGCAATCACTGCGGGCGGAATGTTGTTGTTGATCGCGGCCTCTCCAATTTTGCTGAGCGCATGGTTCGACGCCCTGTCTGGTTTCCTCATCGACCCGTTTGAGGCGCGCTGATGGCAGCAGAAGAGCAAGACACCGAAAAAGAACATGAGGCCTCTCAGCAAAAACTGGATGAGGCCCGAAAAAAAGGCGAGGTTCCGCGATCTACTGACCTTGGCACAGCTGCAGTTTATGCTGGGTTTTTGATCACATTTTCTCTTGCTGGGAACCATCTTGTGCAATCAACCGGCGCGTTACTCATGAACATGCTTGGGCGCGCCGACCAGATATCAGATCAGTTTTTTGATGGGGCAGCGCAGACTTATTCAGCAGCTTGGATGAAGATTTTGGCGGGCGGGCTATTACCCATTCTTGGGCTTCCCGCGCTTTTTGTGATCATCACATTCATCATCCAGCGTGCACTGATTTTTGCGCCGGAAAAATTGAAGCCAAAGCTCTCCCGGATTTCAATATTATCAAATGCAAAAAACAAATTCGGGCGCGGGGGCTTGTTTGAATTTGTCAAAAGCTTCAGCAAGCTCATGATTTATGGCAGCCTTGCTTGGGTTTTCTTAATATCTAGAACCGACCAAATCCTTGGCTCAATATATCTCAGCCCCGGCGGCGTCGCGCTCGCCTTTACAGACCTTTCCTTGAAATTCTTGGCCTTCGTATTTGTCATTGCACTGGCCATCGGCGGCGTGGATTTTCTCTGGCAACGCTTTGAGCACCTGCGCAAGCATCGTATGTCACGCAAGGAACTGCAGGATGAACACAAAAGACAAGAGGGTGATCCACACTTCAAGCAGCAACGCCGCCAGAAAGGTCAGGCCATTGCGATGAACCAGATGCTGGCAAATGTGGCCGATGCGGATGTCATTATTGTGAACCCCGAACATTATGCCGTCGCTCTAAAATGGGATCGTGCCGCAGGCCTAGCCCCAGTTTGTGTAGCCAAGGGCGTCGACGAAATTGCATATCAGATCCGCGAATTGGCAAAAGATGCAGGCATTCCGATCCAACGAGACCCACCCACTGCACGTGCCTTGTACGCAACGGTTGAAATCGGGGATGAGATCCTGCGTGAGCACTATAAAGCCGTGGCGGCTGCCATTCGTTTTTCCGATAGTATTCGCGCAAAAGCCCGCAAGGTTTTCACACCCGACGTAGATGGTAACGCATGAACAAAAATCTGAATGATTTGGAAAAAATCAGCGAAGTTACACTTGATGCATCCTTGGCTGCCCTGCGTGACATGCGTCGGAAACAATCCGCCCACAAAGGAGAAATTCAACGCCTACGAAAGGCACGCAATAAGATCACACCCTTCACTTCCGACATCAGCATGATGATCCAAGCACAACAAACTGAACGGTGGAAACAGTGGTGCCAAAGCGAAATCATTCGCCAAAACACAGCCCTCGCCGCACTATCTGCCGAAGCGGAGGAATTGGAGGCCGCGGCGCGCAAACATTTTAGTCGGCGGGAAACCATAAAGAAACTCCAGACCACAATGAAAAAAGACCAAAACCGCCGACTGAAACGACAAGCCTCGCAGCGATAATATCCCCGTGTTTTATCTCGCTATTCTGACCGCCGCTTCACACGCAATTTACGGAAGTATTCAAGCCGCTTGTTCATTTCACGCTCAAACCCACGATCCGGCGGCGTATAAAAAGACACCTCCCCCAGTTTATCCGGGAAATAGTTTTGCCCCGAAAACCCGTCTTGAGCATCATGATCATAGGCATATCCAGCCCCATATCCCTGTTCTTTCATCAGCGACGTCGGCGCGTTCAAAATATGGGGTGGCGGTGGTTCAGAACCCGATTGCTTTGCAAGGACCATCGCAGCCTTGAACCCCGCATAAGCCGCATTCGATTTTGGTGCCAAGGCCAAGTAAACAACTGCCTGCCCAAGCGCTAACTCGCCCTCGGGTGATCCTAATCGTTCATACGTTTCCCAGGCATCAAGGCAGATTCGTCCGGCCTGAGGATCAGCCAAACCAATATCTTCAACCGCCATCCGCGTGATCCGGCGGGCCAGATAACGGGGGTCCTCCCCCCCGGTCAACATCCGTGCCAACCAGTATAACGCGGCATCCGGATCCGATCCCCGCACAGATTTATGCAAAGCGGAAATCAGGTTGTAATGTGCATCACCTGACTTGTCATATTGTGCCGCACGCCGTTGCAACAGACGTGCCAATTCTGTGCTATCCAATGGGCTAGCAGGGGCAATCGCAATCACCTGTTCCACAAGATTCAGCAAGGCCCGCCCATCACCATCCGCCATTTCCATCAGCGCAAGACGCGCGTCGGCCTGCAAAGGTAACGACGTACCAAGGGTATCTTCCGCTCGTTGTACGAGTTCCTCAAGCGCCGCCTCATCTAAGCGTTTCAGCATCAGGACCTGCGATCGCGACAACAACGCTGCATTGAGCTCAAATGATGGGTTTTCGGTAGTTGCCCCAATCAGTACAATGGTCCCATCTTCCATATGCGGAAGAAAACCGTCCTGTTGTGCCTTATTGAACCGGTGAATCTCGTCTACAAACAACAAGGTCGCCTGCCCTGTGCGTCGCCGAAGTTGGGCGGCTTCAAACACTTTGCGCAGCTCAGCCACACCAGAGAAAATCGCGCTGATCTGCACAAAGGCCCGGTCAGAGGCATCCGCCAGCAACCGCGCAATTGTTGTCTTGCCCACGCCAGGTGGCCCCCAGAGAATAAGCGATGGTAATGTACCAGCCGCCAACATTGCCCCAAGGGGCGCTTCGGGTGCCAACAAGTGGTCTTGGCCAATCACTTCGTCCAATTTGGCAGGGCGCAAGCGATCGGCCAAAGGCCGATCACGGGCTTCAGTTTCCACGGGCGGATTAGCAGAAGGCAGGTCATTAAACAGATCAGTCATAGCGCGCACCCTATCCTAGCAATCCGCTATTGAAAATCAGCTTCGCAACCAAAAACCAAAATTACGCTTTAGATTTTTGGGTTCGGGTTTTCCGTATGACCATCAACTGAAATCACTTGCCCCGACACAAGCCGCGACTGGGGGGACGCCAAAAAAACCGCCATATTGGCGATGTCTTCGGCCTCGATGAAACTGCGCATGGATGTGCCCGCAGCATAGCCTTCGTAAACCTGATCGCGGGTCATGCCTTTGGTCGCGGCTTCGCGTTCCAACACGCCCTCAATACGTGGCCCTTCAACCGACCCTGGGCAGATAACGTTGGCGCGGATCCCGTATGGGCCCAACTCCATCGCGAGGGTTTTCGTCAAGCCAACCATCGCCCATTTCGCCGCCGCATAAGGCGCACGGAATGGATAGCCGTAGATGCCCGCTGTGGAAGACGTCACAACTATCGCGCCCTTTCCAGCCGTTTTCATCAGAGGAGCGGCGTATTTCGCCGCCAAGAATGCGCCTTCTAGGTTCACCGACAAGCATTTCTGCCAATCCGCCAGCGTAACATCTTCAATCGCAGCGGTCGGTCCAGCAATGCCTGCATTGGCACAAAGCGCATCAAGACCACCGGCCTGTTCAAGCGCCGCAAAAACGGATTTCACATCAGCTTCTGAAGACGCATCCGCGCGATGCCCATGAAAATGTGAAGGCAACGCCGCAAGCGCTGCCTCGTCCACATCCGTGACCCAAACCTCATACCCAGCAGTATCAAAGGCATCGGCCATGGCGCGCCCAATACCGGACGCCCCCGCAGTAATCAAGACACGTGATTTATCCAGGGTATCATTCATCTTTTGCCCACCGCTTTTCCGATACCTTCCGGCATTGGAAGTTTCGCATGTTCCGCCGCAATCCCACCTAGGGTTTGCGCGATATGTTCCGCAGGTTCTGAGGCGCGGCGGGTTTCCAAACTAACATGGATCAACATATGTTCCCCAGTGGCCAGCAAACGATCCTCTTCATACATCTCATGCCAGAGATGCATCTTTTTGCCCTCGCCCAACAGACAACGGGTGCGCACCTCAATCTTCGCACCAGCGTGGACTTCATCCAGATGACGGATGTGGGTTTCGGCGGTGAAATAGCTGCCGCCAGAAGCGATATATTCGCCGTCACATCCGATCAGCTCCATGAACTTATCGGTCGCATCGCCGAAGGCTTGCAGATAACGTGCCTCATTCATGTGACCGTTGTAGTCGGTCCAATCCAACGGCACCGCGCGTGACACCGTGGTGATAAGCCCGGACATATCAATATCTTGTGCCAACCGCGCATCTTGTGCATTCAGCAATGCCCCTGCACCCCAATCCTGCGCTTTTAGGGCGCGCATCATGCCAACAAGATTATTGTCGCGGATACGTTCAAGGTCGCGGATTGAATGCATGCCAGATTGTGCGTCAGACTGACTGGCAATCATATCAATCAGCTCTTCCGTCAATTCCGGCACGTCCATTAGTTTGGTCCAAGGCCATTGCAAGCAAGGGCCAAATTGTTCGATGAAATGCTTCATGCCCGCTTCGCCACCCGCAATGCGATAAGTTTCGAACAAGCCCATTTGTCCCCAACGAAGCCCGAACCCATAACGGATCGCATCGTCGATTTCTTCCGTGGTGGCGATGCCATCTTTGATCAGCCAAAGCGCTTCGCGCCAAACCGCTTCCAAGAAGCGATCCGCGATATGGGCGTCAATTTCCTTTTTCACATGCAAGGGATGCATGCCAATTGCGGTCAGAATTTCCTTCGCACGATCAATGGTTTCAACGGAATTCTTTTCCGTAGTGACCAGTTCCGCTAGCGGCAACAAATACACTGGGTTAAACGGATGCGCGACCACGATCTGGCCTGGGTTTTCCATACCGTCTTGTAATTCAGATGGCTTAAAGCCAGAGGTCGACGACCCGATCACCGCATCCGCAGGGGCGTGTTCCTGCAAGCTGGCGTAAGTTTTCTGTTTGATGTCCAAGCGTTCCGGCACGCTTTCTTGGACCCATGACGCACCCGCGACTGCATCTTTGATCTCTGCATGAAACGTCAACGCGCCTTCCGCAGGCATCGCCACATCGGAAAGCCCGGGCAGTGAGCGGCGCGCATTGGCCAAAACTTCACTGATTTTGCGTTCCGCTTCTGGATCCGGGTCGAACACTTGCACGTCCCAACCCATCAGTAAAAAGCGCGCAGCCCAGCCACCACCAATTACACCACCGCCAATGATTGCCGCTGTTTTCGTCATCGTTTTCTTCCCTTTAGAGTCATCAGAGCAAAAGCGTCCGATGTTCCTTCCCAAGTATCTGGTCCGGAGTAAATCTGATTAGTCTATGCAGAGCGTCGCAACTTCGCCGTCTTCAAAGACTTCGATACAGCCGAATGAGGTGCTTTCCTCGCTGCAATAACCGCTCTTCTCGCCGTCTTCCTCAATCGCCAGACACTGGCCTTCGCAGGACCGGCTTGAGGTACAAACATCGCCGCCGTCTGCTGTTGGACGCACGCAGATTTCATTGCCAAACAAACCCGTCTCGACCTCGCCGTAATCAGCGTGACAAGCCGCACGTTCCACCGCTGTCATCGCGCTCACAGCCTTAGGCGTTTCCACAGATTGGCAGGAGGCAAGAGATGCAATCGCCATCAAAGTCATCAACCACTTTTGCATCTCTTTCCCCCTTAAATCTGTGTGTTTAGACTGGCGCGCGTTTGGTCAACCCCAGTTTGGCACGTACCGCATCTGGGCCGATCACTGTTGCGCCCAGATCCTCGATTATACCTTTTGCATGGGCAACCAGCATCTCGTTTGTCGCCAGATTACCACGGCCCAGCATCAAGTTATCTTCGAGACCAACGCGCACATTACCGCCCGCCAAAACAGAGGCCGCAACATAGGGCATCTGATCACGGCCCAGCGAAAACGCGGACCAATTCCAGTCGTCAGGAATGTTATTCACCATCGCCATGAGCGTGTTCAAATCGTTTGGCGCACCCCATGGCACACCCATGCAAAGCTGAACCAGCGCGGGGCTGTCCAACACGCCTTCTTTAACCAGCTGCTTAGCAAACCAAAGATGGCCGGTGTCAAACGCTTCGATTTCAGGTTTCACGCCTGCTTCGGTCATCATCGCACCCATGGCACGCAGCATGCCCGGTGTGTTGGTCATCACGTAATCGGCTTCAGCAAAATTCATCGTGCCACAATCAAGTGTACAGATTTCGGGACGGCATTCGAGCACATGCGCCATGCGTTCCGACGCACCAACCATATCAGTGCCCGCAGCGGCAGGCAGCGGATTTTCAACGCCACCAAAGACGATATCGCCGCCCATGCCTGCGGTCAGGTTCAAGACCATGTCGACCTCGGAATCGCGAACGCGATCCGTCACTTCACGGTAATATTCAAGCTTGCGCGACGGCGCACCGGTTTCCGGATCACGCACGTGGCAATGCACAACAGCAGCACCGGCCTTAGCGGCGGCAATCGCACTATCAGCGATCTGTTTTGGGCTGCGCGGCACATGTGGGCTGCGATCTTGAGTGGAACCGGAACCGGTGATGGCGGCGGTGATGAAGACTTCTTTGTTCATGGTAAGAGGCATGCGTTTACTCCCTGTGTTCCCAACCACCTGAACGGAATTTTTTATGACTCGCTATGCTCAATACGGCATAGGATGTCGAACATGGCACGAATTGATTTCCCTAATGACCTCGTCACTGAGAACAACATCTGTGCTCGCCAAGGCGTGACGCAACTGCGCATCCGTTGTTGCCCCAAAGATCGCAGAAACTGTGAATGGCCGCGTGCGGCACCAAGCCAGCGCCATTTGCGCAAGATCCAACCCGTGGCGTTTTGCGATATCCTGATAGGCATCAATCGCTGGGAAAACGCGATCCGTCACACGTCCGCCAAGGTTATCAACAAAGGTCCGGCGTGAATTTTCAGGAATCACTCCGTTTTGATATTTCCCCGTCAAAAGCCCCGTCGCGAGTGGTGAAAATGCCAATAAAGTCACATCTTCATGCACGGAAAGTTCAGATAAATCAGTGTCATACATCCGACATAGCAGCGAATATTCATTCTGGATCGACGCCACACGCGGCAGCTTCATCTCCTCAGAGATACGCAACCATTGTGATGTGCCCCAGGCGCTTTCATTCGACAGACCAAAATGTCGAATTTTGCCCTGATCCACCAAGGATTGCAGGGCTCCCAAAGCGTCTTCCATTTCCGCACGAATGCCCGCTTTGTCAGGCGTTCCGGGATCATACGTCCAGTTCTTACGGAACATCATAGAACCACGATTGGGCCAATGAAATTGGTACAGATCAATATAATCAGTCTTCAAGCGTGCCAGCGACCCATCCACAGCATCAAAAATGGTTTTGGAAGAAATACGTGCACCATCACGCACATGTGCAAGACCTTCACCGGAATGTTTCGTGGCTAGAACCACGTCCTCGCGCCGACCAGATTTCTCAAACCAGGAGCCCATCACGCGCTCGCTATCGCCTTGTGTCTCAGTACTGATGGGATTGACCGGATACATTTCTGCCGTATCGACAAAGTTAATCCCATGATCAAGCGCGACATCGATCTGGCCATGACCCTCAGCCTCAGTGTTTTGTGTACCCCAAGTCATTGAGCCAAGACAAAGCTCGCTCACCATCAAGCCCGTTTGTCCAAGTTTCACCTTGCGCATATCGTCATCCCTTCGATTTTCCACACCTTGGCGAGAAACCGGGTCAGGTACAAGAAGCAACAATAATCACATTTATCGCCGCACCTGGCTTTTGCCCCTGAGATCACGAAAAGACCCCTCAAATTTATACCTGATCGGGAAGTTGCTCCATTGCTGCAACGCAGGACCTGATTTGAGAAAATTCCACTGAAAACGACACTCAATTGTCGATTTCCTCTGGGCTGCGGACTCCAACTCTGCGAAGCTAAAGGAATTGCCGGTTCTCCGGCCTGCAGCCCTGGCTCTCTTATGCGTCTGATTATCTCCTTTGCCGCCCTGTTTCTTTCGGTGATTTTCCTGCAACTTTCGTCGGGTGGCCTTGGCCCCCTCGATGCACTTTCCGGGATCCAATACGGGTTTTCACGCCAAGAGATCGGTCTACTTGGTTCATCACATTTTCTAGGTTTTTTTATCGGCTGCTGGTGGGCACCACGCTTGATGGGCACAATCGGGCATTCCCGTGCTTTTGCGGCCTTCACCGCCCTGGGCGCCATGGGGTTGATCAGCCACACCCTTGTTGAGAACCCCCTGTTCTGGGCCGCTTTCCGCGTCGCAAGTGGCCTGTGTGTCGCAGGCTGTTACACAGTGGTCGAAGCTTGGCTGAACGACAAAGTCACAAACGAAAACCGCGGGCGCACAATGGGCACCTTTCGGATCGTTGACATGGGCGCATCCTTGGGCGCGCAGCTGTTGATCGCCGTGCTGCCCGCTGCTTGGTATGTATCGTACAACTTGTTGGCCTTGTTATGTTGTGCCGCACTTTTGCCACTGACCCTAACCAAAGCAAGCCAGCCCATAACCCCCGACGCGCCACGTCTGCGCCCGGGTCTTGCTTGGGGCTGCTCGCCGCTTGCTGTGATGGGCGTCATCGTTGCGGCTTTATCATCCGCTTCGTTTCGAATGGTTGGTCCAATCTATGGCCAAGAAGTTGGCCTTGCGATTGATCAAATTGCGTTTTTCCTTGCTTCATTCGTGGCTGGGGGCGCCTTAGCGCAATACCCGATGGGGTGGCTTGCGGATAAATACGACCGCCGCTGGGTCTTGATCTGGCTGTCTGCCGCGGCTGTGATTTCCAGCGGCACCACCATCGCAGCAAGCGATACGGGTACTGTTGGCGTCATGTTAGCAGCTGGGTTCTTTGGCTTCACAACCTTCCCAATCTTCTCAGTATCTGCGGCGCATGCCAATGATTTTGCCACGCGCGAACAACGGGTTGAGCTATCTGCAGCCTTAATGTTCTTCTTCGCGCTAGGCGCAATCGCCGCCCCTTGGGTGGCCTCCGTTCTGATTGAAAATTATGGCCCACCTGCCCTATTCACCTTTATCGCTGTTGGTCACATAGCGCTGATCGGCTTTGGCCTAACGCGAATGTATGCCCGCCCAACCCGCACAGAACGCACCCCCTACCGGTACTCTCCGCGTACATCCCTCAGCATGGGGCGCTATCTTGGGCGATACAGGGATGATAAACGCCAATAACTTGGCCAATCAGGCACTGGTGCGTCTCAATGTCATAGGGTATTGAGACTTCAACCCAGACGCATGAAGGCAGACTATGGACCGTATCCTTATCACCTCCGCAATCCCCTATATCAACGGGATTAAACACCTTGGCAATCTTGTGGGCAGCCAGCTTCCCGCTGATCTATACGCGCGCTATATGCGTGGCCGGGGTCATGAGGTGATGTTCATCTGCGCCACCGACGAACACGGCACTCCTGCTGAGTTGGCTGCTGCGAAGGCCGACAAACCTGTCGATGAATTCTGCGCAGAGATGCACGGCGTTCAAGCAAAAATCGCCGATGGATTTCGGTTAAGTTTTGATCATTTCGGTCGGTCCTCAAGCCCACAAAACCACGCCTTGACCCAGCATTTCGCAGGCCAGCTGGCTGAGAATGGTTTCATCCGTGAAGTGGTTGAGGAACAAGTTTGGTCCCACGCTGATGGCCGGTTCCTGCCAGATCGCTATATTGAGGGCACCTGCCCGAATTGCGGTTATGACAGTGCCCGTGGCGATCAATGTGAAAACTGCACCAAGCAGCTTGATCCCAAAGACTTGATCAATCCGCGTTCTGCTGAAACTGGTTCCACCGATCTTGAAGTACGCGAGACCAAGCACCTGCACCTGCGTCAATCCGAGATGAAGGATGATCTGGACACTTGGATCAACAGCAAAACCGACTGGCCCGTTCTGACAACCTCAATTGCTAAGAAGTGGCTGCATGATGGCGACGGCTTGCAAGATCGCGGTATTACCCGTGATCTGCACTGGGGTGTGCCGGTGAAAAAGGGTGCTGATGATTGGCCCGGCATGGAAGGCAAAGTCTTCTATGTTTGGTTTGACGCGCCCATCGAATATATCGCGGCGACCAAAGAATGGGCCGATGCAAAAGGTCTGGATGACACAGCCTGGCGTCGTTGGTGGCGCAAGGATGAAGGCGCGGAAGACGTTAAATATGTTCAGTTCATGGGCAAAGATAACGTACCGTTCCACACCCTGTCTTTTCCAGCTACAATCATGGGCTCGGGTGAGCCTTGGAAGCTGGTCGACTACATAAAATCGTTTAACTATTTGAACTATGACGGTGGCCAGTTCTCGACCTCCAAAGGGCGCGGCATCTTCATGGATCAGGCGCTTGAAATCCTGCCAGCAGATTATTGGCGCTGGTGGCTTTTGTCCCACGCTCCAGAAAGTTCTGATAGTGAATTCACTTGGGAAAACTTCCAAGCAGGCGTGAACAAAGACCTCGCGGATGTGCTGGGAAATTTTGTATCCCGCATCACTAAATTCTGCCGTTCCAAATTTGGCGAAGAGGTGCCCGCAGGCGGTGCATACACGCCAGAAGAAGACGCCCTGATTGCTAACCTCACCACGCGCATCCGCGCCTATGAGGGGCATATGGCTGCATTGGAAGTACGTAAGTCTGCACAAGAATTGCGTGCAATCTGGGTATTGGGGAACGAATACCTGCAAAACGCAGCCCCGTGGTCAGCCTTCAAAACCGACCCAGAGCGCGCAGCTGCCGTTGTGCGCCTGTCGCTCAACCTGATCCGCCTCTACGCAGTACTATCAGCGCCCTTCATCCCCGATGCGGCGGCCTCGATGCTGCGTGCAATGAAGACCGATGACGACAGCTGGCCTGACGACGTAAACGCCGCGCTGAATATTTTGCCGGCAGGCCATGCCTTTGAAGTTCCAGAGGTTCTCTTCGCCAAAATTTCTGATGAGGATCGTGAAGCTTGGCAGGAAAAATTCTCTGGCATCCGAGACTAAAGCCCAAACTCTCCCGCCCATTCAAGCCCGGCAAAGCCGGAACTTCATTGGTTGGGCCGAGCGCCCCCTAACGGGGGCGCTTCCGCGCGAAGCACCATTGTCATTTCATCTTGCTAAAAATACTTTGGGGGATCTGTACCCCGCACAGATGGGAGCTGGCCTCCTTCGCGTCACATCCTATCACGCAAGGAATACCACAACATCGCCAGTACCAGCAGCGGGCTGCGCAAGGCAACACCTCCCGGAAAACGAGGGGTCGGAACCTCCGCCAATATATCAAATCGTTCCGCTTGGCCTTGCACCGCCTCCGCCATCAGTTTTCCGCTCAAAGTCGCCATTGCGACCCCGTGGCCGGAATATCCGGATGCCGACAAAATATTCCCACTCAAGCGCGCAAAATGCGGCATGCGATTCATTGTGATCCCCAACGTCCCACCCCAAGCATAACCCAACTTAACGCCATGTAACTGCGGATAAATTTCCAGCATTGGCTTACTAACCAACGCCCGAATATCCTTCGGAAAGCGATACCCATAACTTTCAACGCCGCCAAACAGCATCCGCCCATCGTCGGAAAAACGGAAATAATTCACCACGAATTTACTGTCTGCCACCGCGTAATTACCCTGAATCAAGCCTTCCTGTACTTCCGGGCTGAGGGGCTCGGTTGCCACAATAAAGTTGTTAATCGGCATCATCCGCGCTGCAACCCTGCCCTGCAATTTGCCCAAATATCCGTTGCAGGCATACAGCACGTAATCCGCGGTGACCTCGCCCATGTCAGTTTTAACGCGTGCAGACGGCCCCTCAACGACCTCCGTCACCGTGCTGTTTTCACAGATACGAACACCCGCAACGACACAGGCGCGCACCAAGGCCAGCGCATAGTTCAACGGGTGCAAATGCCCCGATCCCATATCGATCGAACCGCTATGATAGGCGGACGACCCAACCAATTCACGCACCTCATCCTTGCTCAGACTGCGCAACCGATCATAACCATATTCACTGCGTATTTTATCAACATATTCATGATGTTTCGCCGTAAGGCTCGATTTGTGATCAGCATGAATAATGCCATCATGAAAGGCTACGCCCCCCTCTCGTGCCAGCTTTCGCGTCAGATCAACGCCTTCAACCGCCAAATCCCAAAGCGCGCGCGCATGGGATTTTCCCAGCATCTTCTCAAGCTCATCTTGCGCAAGCCGCTGCCCCATCCCGACCTGACCACCATTGCGACCAGAGGCGCCAAATCCAACACGCTGCGCCTCAAGCAACACCACGTCATAGCCCGCCTGAGCCAGATGCAACGCAGCCGACAGACCGGTAAAACCGCCACCAATCACGCAGACATCACCCTTCATCGCACCTTCTGCCCGCGCAAAAGGCGCCAACAAATCCGCCGTGGCAGCATAATAAGACCCGGGGTATTCCCCAGATCTATCATTCGCAGTCAAAAGGTTCAGTGCCATCAGGCTGGCTTCATAAGCCCTTGATCTTTCGCGTCTCTATACGTCAGATCTAATGCTTTCGTCGCCCGATCAATCAATGTGTCGATGTCTGACTTCGTCATAACCAAAGGCGGTGAAATAATCATTCGGTCACCGACATGGCGTATCACAAGACCCGCATCAAAGCTGTGGTCACGACAAATTATCCCAACTTTCCCAGGCCCATCCGCAAAGCCCGCGCGCGCGCCTTTATCCGGCGTCATCACAAGACTGCCCATCATTCCACAAATCGAGGCCTGCCCCACAAGCGGGTGATCGCCCAGTTGTTCCCATTTTTGCTGCAAATACGGCCCCGTCACATCGCGCACGGTTTCCACGATCTTCTCCTCTTCCAGAATACGCAGATTTTCCAAGGCAACAGCCGCACAAACAGGATGGCCTGAATAGGTGTACCCATGGTGAAACACGCCACCCTCATTCAGGGCTGTCGCCACCTCTTCGGTCACAATCGAACCACCAATCGGGGCATATCCTGAAGACAGGCCTTTCGCGATTGTCATCACATCCGGGCGGATACCAAAAGTTTCAGAGCCGAACCAATTGCCGGTTCGTCCAAAACCACAGATCACCTCATCCGCAATCAGCAAAATATCATGAGCGTCACAAATACGTTGGATTTCAGGCCAGTAGGTCTCTGGCGGGATCACCACACCGCCGGCACCTTGCACAGGTTCAGCAATGAAGGCCGCGACTTTACTTTCGCCCAATTCAGCAATTTTCGCTTCCAGTTGTCGTGCGCGTTCCAGACCAAATTCCGCCGGATCCATTTCACCACCTTCAGCGTACCAATTCGGCTGATCGATGAAGGCAATATCCGGGATCGGCAGGCCACCTTGGGCATGCATTGGTTTCATTCCCCCAAGGCTTGCACCGCCTATGGTCGAGCCATGATAGGCATTGTGGCGGCTGATGATCACCTTCTTATCCGGCTTGCCTTTGGCCGCCCAATAGTGGCGCACAAGACGGATATTGGTGTCATTTGCATCCGACCCACCGGAACTAAAGAACGTGTGGTTCAAGTCACCGGGTGCCAATTCGGCCAGTTTCTGCGACAAGGCAATCACTGGCACATGGGTCGTCTGGAAAAACGTATTGTAATATGGCAGTTCTTTCATCTGACGCGCTGCTACGTCCGCGATGCTGTCACGGCCATAACCGATGTTAACGCACCACAGACCAGCCATCGCATCAAGATAGTCGTTGCCATCACTATCGGTCAGGGTCACACCGCTTGCCCGGGTGATGACGCGGGTGCCTTTTTTCGCCAGTTCGGCTCCGTCAGTAAACGGATGCAAGTGGTGTGCCGCATCAAGCGCCTGAAGGTCTGCGGTGGGTAGATGGTTTGTGATTTTATTCATGATGTTTTCCTGCAGAAACAGACATATTTCAGTTATTTAGTAATGCTTTTGATCACGCGTTCAACAGTAAATGTTGTCGTTCCCAAGGGGAGATCTCGCGTTGATACTCTTCTAGTTCGGCACGTTTAATATCTGAATACAGCAGACAAAATTCTTCGCCAAGAACCTCGCGCAAAGCCGTATCTTCTTCAAACAGATCAAGTGCATTGGTCAAGCTGCTGGGCAGCTCCGCCCCGCCCTCATAAATCTCATAGTTAACGGGATCACGCGGGGTGATCCTTTCCACCATACCTAGGTACCCGCAAGCAAGGCTTGCAGCGATCGACAAATAGGGGTTGGTATCAATGCCAATGACCCGGTTTTCCACCCGCCGAGCTTCCGGCCCCGAATTTGGAATTCGAATACCGGTCGTGCGATTATCAGCAGCCCATTCGACGTTGGTTGGTGCACTCATACCTTCCTTGGAAAATCGACGGAAAGAATTCACATAAGGTGCCAGCAATGGCACCGCATGCACCAGATATTTCTGCGATCCACCAATAAAGTGATGAAAATCATCGGTTGGATTTCCATCCGCATCAGAGAAAATGTTACCGCCCGTTTTTGCATCCAAAATTGATTGGTGAACGTGCATCGCTGAGCCAGGTTCATCACGCATCGGCTTCGCCATAAAGGTTGCGAAAATGCCGTTCTTCAACGCGGCTTCCCGAATGGATCGTTTAAAAAAGAATACCTGATCCGCAAGGTTCAGAGGGTCGCCATGCGGCAAGTTAATCTCAATCTGCCCGGCCCCACCTTCCTGAATAATCGTATCAATCGCAAGGCCTTGGTCTTCTGCAAAATCATAAATGGTATCAATAACTTCGCCATATTCATCGACCGCATCCATGGAATATGCTTGGCGCGACGCAGAGCGGCGACCCGTCCGCCCCAGCGGCGGCTCAATGTCTTCATTCGGGTCGGTATGGGGTTTGGTCAGGAAAAATTCGATCTCTGGCGCGACGACGGGTTTCCAGCCCCTATCTTCATAAAGCTTAAGCACACGTTTCAGCACATTGCGCGGCGCAATGGCCACAGGTTCACCATCACGGGTTTCGAGATCACAAATCAACTGCAATGTCGGGCTGTCCGCCCAAGCCACGGCAGTGCATGTATTCATATCAGGGCGCAGAACAATATCCTTTTCCAGCCACTGATTTTCGATTTCCATATTCACATATTCCCCGGAAATCGTCTGATAAAACAGCGATATAGGTAGGAAAAATGTTCCGTCAGGGTCAAACTTATATGACGGCATCGCCTTCCCACGCGACATGCCCACAAGATCGGGAACGATGATTTCAACCTCGTCCAAACGCCGATCGCCAAGGTAATCCAAAAAAGCTGGCGGCAGGGTATCGATCCAAGATGTCGATGTTTTGTCTGCGGGTGCGGGGCGTTTCACCATGGGCATGATCCTGATTTCGGGGCTTGTCCAGTGGGAGAACCCGATGACTTAAAAATATGATCAGAAAAATCAGCCTGTCAATCTAGGATCGTCACATCATGTTGATAGGGTAAAGGCGGCACGACCCGCAACCAATACAACTGCCGACGCCATTATGGAACGGCCCCTTGCAGCTTTCCCATTTGGGCGTTATCGGCGTCCCACCTTTCCCTTTCAGTACCGCGGGTACCAATTTCAAGACGGACCACTCTCATGACCAACCCTCTGAAAATTAGCGTGATTGAAACCGGCATTCCCCCCGAAGAACTTATGCCAAATTTCGGCAGCTACCCCTCGATGGTGGAAACTTGGCTCTCCCCTTTAGATGCGGAATTCAAAGCGCATGCCGTCCTGTCTGGCAACATCCCAACAGACCCGTCCGAGGCCGATATATGGATCATCACCGGGTCGAAATTCGGCGTCTATGAAGACCACGTTTGGATCCCTCAACTGGAAGGTTTTATCCGCGACTGCAAAGCCCAAGGCAAACTGATGTTTGGTATCTGTTTTGGTCATCAATTGATCGCCCAAGCCCTTGGCGGCATAGTGCGCAAATCGGACAAAGGTTGGGGCGTTGGCCCACACCAATACGACACCACGAATTGGCCAGAAACCCTCAATCCGAAACCAGAATATTTTGCCCTGCAAGCCTACCACCAAGATCAAGTTGAGGATCTTCCCGAAGGTGCACAAACCATCGCCAGCTCTGATTTCTGTGAAAATGCCGCGATCTGGTATCCCGGCTTTGCAATCACCGTGCAGGGCCATCCTGAGTTCTCCAAACCCTATGCCAGCGCCCTAATCGAAAACCGTCGCGGCACAGTTTTGACTGAAGCTGATGCCGACCAAGGCCAAGAAAATATGTGGCGAGATGTGACGGCATCTGATCTCACGCAATTGATCAAGATCCACTTGCAAGGCAACTAGAAGGCCCCCATTGTACCCCAAAACAACGCGGTGACTGCAATGAAACGTTTCTTTTTTGGCTATGGCTCCCTTGTGCACAAGGGTACTCATGATCACGGTAATCACGCGCCCGCCCGCCTTACAGGATGGACGCGCACATGGGTCGCTACACCTGCTCGTGCCTTGCCATATTTGTCTGTGATACGCTCCGAAGGCGGCGCTATCGACGGATTGATTGCCGAGGTCCCCGATCAAGATTGGTCCCTCCTTGATGAACGCGAAGCCGCTTATCAACGCATCGCCATAGGCAGCGACCTCAGCCATAAAATGACAGATGTGCCCGACAATTCAAACATCGTTGTCTACTCAGTTTCACCCGATGAACAACAGCCCGTCACCACGCAAAACCCCATTCTTCTGTCTTACTTAGATGTGGTCGTGCAGGGGTATCATGACGTCTTTGGAAAGGGTGGCATTGACCATTTTTTCAACACAACAGATGGTTGGACAGGTTCGTATTTGGATGACCGCATCGCCCCAATTTACCCACGCGCTCAGATCTGCGACCCGCGTTTGCAGGCCGATACTGATGCGCGACTGGATGCTTTAAAACAAAAACGCGTCCTACGCACAGACTTTCCACTCTGGTAAGATCTACCCTTATCTTCGCAATGAGAACAACGACATAAGGCGCGCTTGCCGTTTGAACCCTTGTGGTGCCGCGGGTACATTGCCTTTTGCCATCACACGACGCGCCAACCAATATGCTAATCCGCCAAAGATCACACCACCGGCAGCCTGTCCGATCAAAACCCCAGGCGCACCAAACCAAGCCGCACCAAGCCAGACGAAGGGTATCGTGCCCAAGGTGTGGCGGCCCCAGTTGATCCAAGTTGAATAAAACGGATGCCCCAAATTGTTGAAGGCCGCATTGCCAACAAAGATCACACCGTTAAAGAAAAACATCATCGAAAGCGGGCCACAGAACAAATACAGCAACGTCAGAGTTAGGCCATCTGCCGCAAACAGCCCAGCAATCAACGGTCGCAGCAAGAACAATAACAGCGACATTGCGGTGATCCACAGGACCAAGAACTTCAATCCGTCAAAAAATGCCTGCTGCACGCGGTTCTGATTTCCCGCCCCCGCGTTCTGCCCAATGATCGGCCCAATCGCACCGGACAAGGCAAAGACTGCGGCGAAAGCCACCGGTGTCAACCGGCCAACGATGGCCATACCAGCAACCGCCGCCTCGCCATATGCCGCCATGGATCGTGTGACAAAAGCCTGCCCCAGAGGGGTCGCAAACTGCGTTAAGATCGCGGGCAATGCAATGGTCAGAATGGCCGGAAAATCTTCGCGGAATTCTTCCGACGTCGGTTTCGTCAACCCTCCATGATATTTGAAAATCGGGTATAAAGATGCCACCGCAATCGCAAATCGTGACGCAACCGATGCCAATGCCGCCCCGGTCAGATCAAGGTTCAGACCAAAGATCAAAATCGGGTCCAACACGGCATTCACAACCCCGGCCAAGATGGTTGCAAACATCGCCAGTTTCGCCGACCCATGCGCCCGCAAGATCGCCCCGCCAATCATACCAATAATCAGCAAAGGCAATGCAGGAACAATGATTTGCATATAGCTGACAGCAAGTTCCTGTGTCTGCCCCGTCGCCCCCATCAGCCCAACAAGAAAGCCAAGATTCATCCAAATCACAGCGGCAAAAATCGACCCAACGACAACACCATAAAACATTGAGGTCGCGGCACGACGGCTGGCCATACGCACATCACCTTCCCCCAATGCACGCGCCACCAAAGCCCCCGCCGCAATCGACATACCGATACCAAAAGATGAAGTGAAAAACAGGATCGCGCCCGCATATCCGACCGCCGCTGCGAGTTCGGCTTTCCCCAGCATGGAGATAAAAACCATATCCGCGAAATCGACCAAAAAGATCGCCATCAACCCAATTGAGGCCGTCAGCGACATCGTCGTCACATGTTTAAATAAATTCCCCGTAAGGAATTTGGCCTGGGCGTTACCTGACATCACCTGCTCCTGTCACTGTTTGCGACAGTGTGAACGTCGGCGGTCAAAATTGAAACCTGCGCAAACGCACACAGCGCCCGCACAGGTTCCATTTTTGTGCATAATTATTTCTGAGTCAGATACTGGCCGATCCCCAGCAAGCTGATCACAACCCAGAGCCCCTCCATCAGGGCAGCGGCCAAGTTAAAGTCGTGATACAGCGAAAACCCGATCAGCAGCGACCCAATCAGATTGACCAGCGGAAACATCAAATCATCGGAATTTATCCAGCGCATCTGCGTCGCCAAATAAATCATACCGACCATCAAAGTCCCACAAACACCGATCACATCAGACAAAGAAAACTCAGTCATTTTTGGCGCGGATAACCTGCATCAAGGGCAGCAATTTCCCCATATCTGGTCCATGTGCTTGACCGGTCAACGCTTTGCGCAGCGGCATAAACAAACCTCGGCCTTTACGACCAGTTGCCTCTTTCACGGCTTTCGTCCAAGCACCCCAACTCGCATCATCAAACGGCATCGCAGGCATCATGCCCAACGCCTCAGTCACAAAATCCTTGTCTTCATCTTCAATGACCGGATCCGCACCATCGCGCAACATTGCCCACCAAGCTTCAAGATCAGCCAGCACAGTGATATTTTCGCGCATCAAAGTCCAAAAAGCTTCGGCCTTATCCGCAGGAACACCAATTTCCGCAATGTAATCAGCAACATCCGCATATGCGCGGGCATGGTTAACTTTCGCAGTCAGCGGTTTCAGATCTTCAACATCGAACTTGGTCGGTGCAGATCCAAACTTAGAAATGTCAAACCCATCGACCAGTTCTTGTACGCAAGAACGCAGCTCAACCGGATCGGCAGAGCCTAGGCGCGCCAATTGGCTAAGCATCGCGAGAGGCTCAATCCCCTCAGCCCGCAAATCACGCAACGACAGCGTTCCAAGACGTTTGGAAAGCGCGCCGCCATCGGCATCAGTCAACAAGGAATGGTGTGCGAATTCTGGCACTGCACCGCCCAAAGCTTTGATGATTTGAATTTGCGTCGCTGTGTTGGTCACGTGGTCGGAACCGCGCACAACATGTGTCACGCCAAAATCAATATCGTCACAAACAGAGGCAGGCGTATACAGGAATTGCCCATCGGCACGGATCAGAACAGGGTCAGAAACAGAGGCCGCATCGATCGAGATATTGCCCAGAACGCCATCGTTCCATTCAATCCGCTCAAGATCCAGCTTGAACCGCCAATGCCCATTACCACGTTCCGCCCGCAGCGCGTCTTTTTCCGCATCCGTCAGGTTCAGACCAGCACGGTCATAGACCGGCGGCTTGCCCATGTTCAGCTGTTTTTTACGTTTCAGGTCCAGCTCAACCGGGGTTTCAAAACACTCATACAGACGTCCAGCGGCACGCAGTTGATCCATCGCCTCATTGTAACGATCAAGACGGTCAGACTGTTTTTCAATCCGGTCCCAAGTCAAACCAAGCCAAGTCAGGTCTTCTTTGATCGCCTCGGCATATTCCTCCTTGGAACGCTCAGGGTCCGTATCATCAAGACGCAGGATAAATTGCCCGCCGTTCTGTCGTGCTATCAGGTAATTCATCAACGCGGTGCGCAGGTTGCCGATATGAATATAGCCGGTGGGCGACGGTGCAAAACGGGTGGTTGTCATTTGGTCCATGTCCTTTGAAGCCCGACTGAATATCAGGTCGCGCGTGGTGTTTCACACCAGCGGCCAAATGTCCAGTTTCAAGGGCGTATTACCCCGTTAACACCTGTTAACGGGGCGAACGCCGTGTATGCATGGTTTATGCATAGGATGTGCATATGTAGTGCATGGCATATTCCGGGGCATTTTATGGTCAGCTATAGCTCACAACTTCGATCTCAATCCCGTTCATATCGTCAAAATAGAACCGCCGACCCGGCTCGTAATCGGCGTGGTTATGGGGGGTGAACCCAGCCGCTTTCACTTTGGCTTCCACCGCATTCAGATCATCCACCACCACACCAATATGGTTCATCGCACCCGGTGTTTTATAACGGTCAAATTTGGTCGGCTCGTTTCCTCCAGAACTGTAAACCGCAATATAGCTTTTCTCGCCGCCGACATGCAGGGTAGTACCCTGATACTTAGCGTCACCTCGCCAACGCACATGCCACCCAAACAGATCACACAGCATATCAGCCGTGGCATCAGGATCACGTACAGTGATGTTTACATGTTCTACAATTGCCTCTGACATGAAATTTTCCTTCGTTGATTTCATTTGATTTTTCATGTCTAATTCCTCAAGTTAACTTGAGATCAAGTAAAAAATCATATGAGGGAAAAGATGCATCACAGAGACTTCCTATCCATTGGTCAACTGGCGAAACGCACCGGTCTCGCCGTCTCCGCGATCCGTTACTATGAAGAACAGGGCTTGGTGTTTTCAGAACGTAACACAGGGGGGCAGCGTCGGTTTCGACGGGCGGATATAAGGCGTCTCAGCTTTGTTCAGATCGCGCAACAATTTGATTTTTCCCTGAAAGAAATCGCAGAACAATTATCGCGCCTGCCTGAAGGACGCACACCGACCAAAGCCGACTGGAGCAAAATTAGCCGCCACTTTCGCGCAGATCTTGATGCGCGCATCGCCACTCTCGAAGCCTTACGAGACAAGCTTGATGGCTGCATTGGATGTGGTTGCTTGAGCCTAAAAACATGCAGCCTTTACAACCCCTTAGACAAAGCGCACCACAAGGGAACCGGTGCACGCTATCTTGTTGGCGACAGCCCAACGTAAACGGAGTTTTCAAAAACTCCGGATAAATTTCGTTGAAAGAAATTTAGTCAGCGACCATCACGCCACCTGCTGACGATAGGATAACGACGATCCAACCAGAACGCGCTTTGTGTCAGACGCGTACCCGGAGCCGACTGAAACCGTTTATATTCAGAGATATAGATCAGGTGTTCGATCCGCTTCACCGTTGCCCGATCAAAGCCTTCAGACACCAGTTCGGCCACGGATTTTTCATTATCAACGAGTCCCTCAAGGATTGCGTCCAGAACTTCATAAGGCGGCAGTGAATCACTGTCTTTCTGATCATCCCGCAATTCCGCTGAGGGCGGTTTATCGATGATCGACACCGGAATGACCTCGCCCCTGGGGGCCGCCATCCAAGGGCGGTGATTGGCGTTGCGCCAACGACAGGTTTCAAACACCCGCACCTTATACATATCTTTCAGAGGGTTATAACCACCTGACATATCACCATAAATCGTGGCATACCCAACTGAGACCTCAGATTTATTTCCCGTCGTCAGCAGCATTTCACCGAATTTATTGCTCATCGCCATCAACAGCAGGCCACGCAAACGCGACTGGATATTCTCCTCTGTCACATCTGTGTCAAACCCCGAAAACAGAGGCGCTAGGGTGTTCGTGATTGCACTGCGACCTTCAGCGATTGGCACAAAATCATAGTGGCAGCCAAGACGTTCCGCGATGTCTTTGGCATCATCAAGCGAGCTTTGCGCAGTATATTCTGATGGCAACATCACACAGCGCACATTTTCTGAGCCCAGCGCATCAGCAGCGATTGTAGCAACCAGAGCGGAATCAACGCCACCGGACAGGCCCAGAAGAACCTTTTTAAAGCCTGTCTTACCCATATAATCCCGCAGGCTCTCAACCATCGCGCGGTAATCTTGCTCCCACTCGTCAGGCAAGGTCGCCAGCTCTGCTTTCACCGCACGCCAACCGGCGTCGGTACGTTCCAGATCAAGATGCGCAATCGCTTCATCAAAAACCGGCATTTGCAGCGCAACTTCACCACCGGGGTTCAGCACAAAACTGCCGCCGTCGAACACCTGATCGTCTTGGCCACCAACCATATTGAGGTAAATTAAGGGCAAGTCAGTCTCTGTCACACGTGCCATCATATGTGAAAAGCGCACATCCATTTTATTTCGAAAATAGGGTGAACCATTTGGAACCAAAAGAAATTCCGCACCGGTTTCTTCCAATGTCTCAGTAACATCGTCATGCCAAGCGTCTTCACAAATTGGGGTACCGATACGAACACCACCTACGGAATATGGCCCCGTAAGCGGGCCTTTCTCATAAATCCGCACCTCGTCAAACACGGTTTCATTGGGCAAATGATGCTTCAACACGCGCGCTGTAACCTTACCGCCTTTTAGGATGAAATACGCATTAAATAGCTTGCCGTCTTCAACATATGGCCCACCAATACCCAGCGCCGGACCATCGGCGCAATCCACAGCCAAAGCTTCAACAGCAGCCATACAAGCGGCCTGAAACGCAGGCTTCATCACCAAATCTTGGGTGTTGTACCCAGAGATAAACATCTCGGGCAGCGCGACCATATCCGCACCCGACGATTTGCCTTCCACAAAAGCGGCACGCGCCTTGTCAGCGTTGGCGTCTATAGCCCCAACAGTCGGATTGAGTTGCGCCAATGTCAGCCTGAAACGATCCATCATGTTCTGCCCTGCTAGAATTCCGTTCACATACCCGCTTCATATCAGAGATTTCAGCGATAGAAACCACCCCTGCAACAATGTTCAAATTCAGTTCACCGGAATTCGCGAATTTCCGTTGTAAGCGCTTGCGCCGACAGCTAATCTGCCGCGAAAGCGCGGGATAGGCTGCGTATCTGAAATCTGCCCCACGCCGGAGTCCCACATGCCCAATACGCGTCGTTTTTCCATTCGTTTGTGTATGTTGCCCCTGATCTCAACCTTGTTAGTCTCGCCTGTATTTGCTCAGGAAGCGGGCATATCGACCACTGAGGAAGTCCCTGCTGAAATCCCAGCAGTTGATTTGGAAATCATCCGCGAAGAAGACCCATATGGCGGGATTTTCGAAGGCACGCTCCGAGATGGGAAACGCCATGGGCACGGCACCTATGACTTACCCTCCGGCTTTCAATACGTCGGACAATGGAGCGACGGAATTATCACCGGCCAAGGTAAAATGTCCTTCGCCGATGGCTCGACCTACTCAGGCGAATTTACAGCGGGTCTCGCTGATGGGTTTGGCAAACTTACCCTCTCTGATGGCAGCTCGTATGAGGGCGACTGGCTGCAAGGTGATTTTACCGGCAATGGCATCGTGATTTATGCGAATGGTATTGTCTATGAGGGTGGCTTCCAGCGCTCTGAACATCATGGTCTGGGCACGTTGCGAAACCCCAACGGCTTTGTGTATCAAGGCGAATGGATTGAAGGCCGCCGTGAAGGCGAGGGCAAAGCCACTTATCCAAGTGGGGCACGCTATGATGGCCTGTTCCTCAGCAACAAACGCCATGGTGCAGGTGAATTCACGACCAGCGATGGACTGCATTACAACGGCAACTGGGAAAACGGTCAGATGCAAGGCGCTGGACGCCTGACCTATCAAAACGGTGACGTCTTTGTGGGCGGCTTTGTCAGCGGTCACCGCTCTGGCGAGGCAGTCATGACCACATCTGATGGTGAGACCTATGAAGGTACCTACCTAAATGACAAACGTCACGGGCAGGGCGTTCTGACCTTGAGTGACGGTTATAGTTACGCTGGTCTGTGGTCTGAAGGTCAGATTCTGGGCGAGGGCGAAGTCACCTACCCGGACGGCTCAATCTATCGCGGTGAACTTGCAGCAGGCGTTGCACATGGTGCCGGGCGGATCGAATACCCCGGCGGTGGGAGCTTTGAAGGCGAGTGGAAAAATGGCCTGATCGATGGTGAAGGCACCGCAACCTATAGCAATGGTGTGACCTATGTCGGCAAGTTTCGCGATGCCCGCCCACATGGGCAGGGTAAAATCGAAGTGCCCGGTCAATTCACATATGAGGGCAGCTGGATCGCCGGCCACAGACAAGGCCCCGGGGTGACAAGCTTTGCAAGTGGCACTGTCTACACCGGCGAGCACGCTAACGATCTTCCACATGGGCATGGCGAACTCGACGTGCCTGATGGAATTCGCTATATCGGGCAATGGTCTGAAGGCATGATCGAGGGCAAAGGCATCCTAACCCACGCCAATGGCGATGTTTATGATGGGAGTTTCATTGCGAACAAACGTCATGGCCAAGGAGTTTTACGCTATGCCAGCGGTGAGGTGGCAGAAGGTCTTTGGCGGAACGACGTTCTGCCTGTAAATGCGCAGGCAGACACCACACCGGAAGCGACCGATATGCCTGAGCCGACAGAGGAAGAAAGCCAAAGTGAAAACTGATAAATCAACAGAATTCGCATTTTCTGCATCAACCCCTCTTTCCAAATCCGAAACAGGGGTTATGATCTGACCCATGTTGACCAAAGCACATACTGACACCCTGCCCTGCGCCACCGCGCAGCGTGCACGTGCGCTATCTGCTCTTCTTCTACTTAGTCGCCTCTGAGCGTGCCTTTCGGCGCGATCGCTCAGAGGGTACAAAGCGCTGAACTTCACAGAAGAAACTGATTCTGCCGTATATTGCCAAATGAACTGCGGCCCGACCTGAAAGACACTTTTATGTCCACTACATCTGAACAAGATCACGTCCTGATTTTTGACACTACCCTGCGCGACGGCGAACAAAGCCCTGGCGCGACCATGACCCATGACGAAAAGCTCGAAATTGCGGAAATGCTGGATGATATGGGCGTCGATATCATCGAAGCCGGTTTCCCCATTGCCTCTGAAGGCGACTTCAACGCCGTCAGCGAGATTTCCCGCAACTCGAAAAACTCTGTGATCTGTGGTCTGGCCCGTGCCAGCTTCAAAGATATTGACCGTTGCTTTGAAGCCGTGAAACACGCCGCCCAGCCACGCATTCACACCTTTATCGGCACATCCCCCCTGCACCGCGCGATCCCCAATCTGACCATGGATGAGATGGCTGATAAGATCCACGAAACGGTGACCCACGCGCGCAATCTTTGCGAAAATGTGCAATGGTCCCCGATGGATGCGACACGCACGGAAGAAGATTACCTCTGCCGCACGATTGAAATCGCGATCAAAGCGGGCGCGACCACAATCAACATCCCAGACACTGTCGGCTACACCGCACCACGTGAAAGTGCTGATCTGATCCGTATGCTACTGGAACGTGTTCCGGGTGCGGATGAGATCATTTTCGCCACGCATTGCCACAACGACTTGGGCATGGCGACCGCGAACTCTCTGGCGGCTGTCGAAGCAGGTGCACGTCAAATCGAATGCACCATCAATGGTTTGGGCGAACGCGCTGGTAATACGGCGCTGGAAGAAGTCGTGATGGCTCTGAAAGTACGCAATGACATTATGCCCTTCAGCACCGGTATTGATACACGTCGCCTAATGCAAATCTCGCGCCGTGTGGCGACTGTTTCTGGCTTCCCCGTGCAATATAACAAGGCAATCGTCGGCAAAAATGCCTTTGCTCATGAAAGCGGTATCCACCAAGATGGTATGCTGAAGAACGCAGAAACCTTTGAAATCATGCGTCCGGAAGATGTGGGTCTGTCCGGCACCTCGCTGCCACTGGGCAAACATTCCGGTCGTGCGGCCCTGCGCGCCAAGCTGAAAGAGATGGGTTTTGATCTGGCTGACAATCAGCTGAAAGATGTGTTTGTGCGCTTCAAGGCCTTGGCTGACCGTAAGAAAGAAGTACATGACGATGATGTTCTCGCCCTGATGCGCGACTCTGCTTCTGAAGCGGTGCACGAACATATCCAAGTGAAGTTCTTGCGTGTGATCTGTGGCACTGAGGCACCGCAATCTGCTGATTTGACTCTGACAATTGACGGCCAAGATCAACAGACCACAGCCACCGGTGACGGCCCCGTTGATGCCGTGTTTAACGCCGTCAAAGCCCTATTCCCACATGATGTGAACCTGCAACTCTATCAAGTACACGCGGTAACAGAAGGCACCGACGCCCAAGCAACGGTTTCTGTTCGTCTTGAGGAAGAAGGCCGCATTGCGACAGGGCAGGCTGCGGATACCGATACGGTTGTTGCCTCGGCTAAGGCATATGTGAATGCGCTGAACCGCTTGGTGGTACGTCGTGAAACAAGTGCACCCGGCGAAGATATTAAAACCATCACCATGACCGACAGCGCATAAAGCGCACTCACTTAAGAACAAAAGCGCTGCTCATTTTACTGGGCGGCGCTTTTCATTTCCGGACCATTTCCGTCAGTATCGAAGCTTCTGGACATAATCCCTGACGTTCGACAAGCGCCAACATTGCAAGGTTGGCTTAGGTACTGAACGCTGAAAATTCTGCCGCGCAATAATAGACCCGGATATTAGATCGCAAACGACGGCCTATACAGCCCCAGAAACAGCGCGCGGTGACATTGCCCTGCTGCCAAAAGAGGGAAATTTGGGATGCGGGAACGCACAAACGGGCGATTTCCCGCACTTTGGCAGGGTTAGGCGAAGGCATCCTCTTTACTATAGCCCGGCAACGCCGCATAAACTCACCGTTAAGGCAGCCGAGTCTGCGCGTTATAATTGTATTTCGGGGATCGAGCGTTACATGGGACTACTGAGCAGTCTGTTTTCATCGGATATGGCTATTGATTTGGGCACAGCAAACACGCTGGTTTATGTCAAAGGCAAAGGTGTCATTTTGTCGGAGCCGTCCGTTGTGGCCTATCATGTCAAAGATGGCGTGAAGAAGGTCTTGGCTGTTGGCGAAGATGCGAAACTGATGCTTGGCCGCACCCCAGGCAGCATTGAGGCCATTCGCCCGATGCGTGAAGGTGTGATCGCCGATTTTGACACAGCCGAAGAGATGATCAAACATTTCATCCGCAAAGTTCACAAGCGTACTACATTCTCCAAACCAAAGATCATTGTCTGTGTTCCCCACGGCGCGACACCCGTTGAAAAACGTGCGATCCGTCAATCTGTTTTGTCTGCTGGCGCACGTCGTGCTGGCTTGATCGCTGAACCGATTGCTGCCGCAATTGGGGCTGGCATGCCAATCACCGATCCAACCGGTAACATGGTTGTTGATATCGGCGGCGGCACCACTGAGGTTGCAGTTCTGTCCCTTGGTGACATCGTTTACGCGCGTTCCGTGCGCGTTGGTGGGGACCGTATGGACGAAGCAATCATCAACTACCTGCGTCGTCAACAAAACCTTCTGGTTGGCGAAGCCACTGCCGAACGTATCAAAACCTCTATCGGGACGGCACGTATGCCTGATGATGGCCGTGGTGCTGCGCTTCAAATTCGCGGGCGTGACCTGTTGAATGGTGTCCCAAAAGAAATCGAGATCAACCAAGCCCAAGTTGCCGAAGCTTTGTCCGAACCCGTACAGCAAATCTGCGAAGCTGTTATGACTGCGCTGGAAGCGACACCACCTGATCTGGCCGCCGACATCGTTGATCGTGGCGTAATGCTGACAGGAGGCGGCGCATTGCTTGGCTCTCTTGATCTGGCACTGCGTGAGCAAACTGGTCTTGCGGTATCTGTTGCCGACGAAAGCCTGAACTGTGTCGCCTTGGGCACCGGCAAAGCGCTTGAATATGAAAAGCAACTGCGTCACGTAATTGACTACGACAGCTGATCGGTTGCGCGGGGATAGCCTCTGCGCATTCGATTTTGATGACGAGACTTCGGGACAAAACCAGGAGACACTCGATTGGCCAAAGATCGCGCCCAATCTGAAAGCTATGGTCGCCCTGTTCGGCGTATCCTTGTGGGTATGCTTGTTCTTGTCATGCTTGCAATCTTCCTAATCTGGCGCATCGACAGCCCGCGTGTTGAACGGTTTCGTGCGCAAATCACGGATGCCATCGTGCCTAATATGGATTGGGCAATGGCACCCGCGACCAGTTTTGCCGAGATGGTCGCGAATTTTCAAAGCTATCAGCGGCTGTATGAACAAAACCAAGAACTGCGCAACGAATTACAGGAAATGCGTGTCTGGCAAGAAGCCGCATTGCAGCTTGACCAGCGCAACGCCCGTTTGCTGGACCTGAACAAAGTGCGTCTTGATCCACAACTCACCTGGGTGACAGGCGTCGTGACCGCAGACAGCGGATCCCCCTTCCACCAATCAGTTCTGCTCAATGTCGGCGAACGCGATGGCATCACCGATGGATGGGCCGCGATGGATGGCTTGGGGCTTGTTGGGCGCATTTCCGGTGTTGGGAGCCGCAGCTCACGCGTATTGTTGTTAACCGATTCAAACAGTCGAATCCCAATCACTATTTTGCCCTCAGGCCCGCGAGCATTATTGGCCGGGGATAACACCCCAGCACCCGCAATTGAGCTTTTGGACAAACCCGATCTTGTACGCCCCGGTGATCGCGTGATTTCATCAGGCGATGGCGGCGTTTTCCCCGCTGGTTTGCTGATCGGTCAAATCACTGAGACCCCGAATGGGCGTCTTCGTGTTTTGCTTGCCGCAGATTATGAGCGTCTTGAGTTTTTACGCGTAATCCGCCTGCATGAGACAACGCCTCTGACAGATCCTGGCGCACTTGTATTGCCCCCAATGGAAACTCCAGAAGACGTGACACCTGATACGGAAGCTCCAGAAGGGGCGGATAATGGTTGATCCGGTCAGTCTGCACCTCTGGAGTTGGCGCCTACTATACCCACTGATTTGTGCAGCCATCGTTTTTCTCCAGCTGATCCCGCTACAGACAGTTCCCACTCCTATTCCACCACCGGATTTCCTGATGGCCCTGACCTTTGCTTGGGTGGTACGACGTCCGGATCAAATCCCGGTTATATCCGTCGCAATCGTTTTCTTCCTGACGGATGTCCTGCTGCAACGTCCCTTGGGCCTTGGGGTTGCTTTGATGATTGTGGCCTGCGAATTCCTGCGCTCCCGCAGCCCGTTTATGCGTGAATTTCCTTTTGCGCTCGAATGGGGCGTAACGGCTATCATTATAATAGCAGTCGCGCTGGGTACACGTTTTTCCCTGCAAATCCTGATGTTATCTCCGCCTCCATTTGATCTTGCCGCTTGGCAGGTCTTGGCGACAGTCCTGACCTATCCCGTGATGGTGCTGTTCTGTCGCGTAGTTCTGAAAGTGAGTTATCTGTTTCCAGGTGATCGCGAAAGTGGAGGGTTTGCCTAATGCGCCGCCCCCCCCGCGACAATGAGGAAAGTACGCGCGGTATTACGCGGCGCAGCCTACTGCTTGGCACAGCTTGGCTGGCCTTTGGCGCCGGGCTGGCCGCTCGCATGCGTTATCTGCAGGTGGATCAGGCGGATCAGTATCGCCTGTTGGCCGACGAGAACCGGATCAAAGACCGTCTGATTGCGCCTGCGCGCGGGCTAATTTGGGATCGCAACGGTGTCCCTCTGGCAACAAATGAGCAAAATTACCGTGTGGTCATGGTGCGCGAAGATGCCGGCGACCCAGAAGAGGCGCTCGAGAAGCTCTCAAAACTTATCCCAATGGATGAAGCTGAACGGGCCAAAGCCCTGAAAGCCGTCATGGACCGTGCCCCTCATGTGCCCGTCTCGGTCGCGGATCGCCTTACCTGGGAAGAAATCTCAGCCATTGCCGTGAATGGCCCTGCCCTGCCCGGGATCACACCTGAGGTTGGCCTATCGCGTGGCTATCCTGTGGCGGAGGACCTGTGTCACGTGGTCGGCTATGTCGGCCCGGTTTCTGACTATGATTTGTCACGCCTTGATGACAAGGATCCGCTTTTGCAGATCCCGAAATTTCAGATCGGAAAGTCAGGTGTTGAAAGCAAACTGGAACGGCAGTTGCGCGGCAGTGCTGGCAACTTGCGCAACGAGGTTAACGCCGGTGGGCGCGTCATCCGAGAGCTTGATCGGCGGGAAGGCAACCCCGGAGACAATGTCCAATTGACCATTGATGCGCCATTGCAAAACTTCATCCAGGCGCGCTTGGCTGGTGAAAGCGCCTCCGCTGTGGTGATTGATGTTGAAACCGGAGACCTTCTGGCCTGTGGCTCTGTGCCTTCCTTTGACCCCAACAAATTTGTGCGTGGGATATCGTCGGCCGATTACGGTGAACTGACAGGCAACCCCCTGAATCCATTGCAAGGCAAAGCTGTGCAGGGTGCTTATCCCCCAGGATCAACATTCAAAATGGTCACAGCTTTGGCCGCGCTTGATTCCGGTCTCATTGACACCGAAGAAACTGTGCGTTGCGGTGGTTATGTGGAGGTTGGCGGGCGACGTTTCCATTGTTGGAAACGCGGAGGCCACGGCCATATGAACATGAACCTCAGCCTGCGAAACAGTTGTGATGTCTATTATTACAATTTGGCAGAACGAGTTGGCATTGATCGCATCAGTGCTATGGCCCGGCGTTTGGGCCTAGGCGAACGCCATGACCTACCCATGTCAGCCGTATCGTCAGGCCTTGCGCCAGACAAGGCTTGGAAACGCGAACGGCGTGGCGCAGAATGGGTAATCGGGGACAGCCTGAATGCCTCCATCGGCCAAGGGTTTGTACTGGCGTCACCTTTGCAGCTTGCGGTTATGACTGCGCGTCTTGCCACTGGGCGTGCCATTACCCCACGGCTTGTGAAATCGGTGAATTCAGCCGAAGTTCCCTTAGAAGACAGTCCTTCTCTTGAATTGAACGAGAACCACCTCCGGGCCGTACGCAATGGCATGTTTGCGGTTTCCAACAATCGGCGCGGCACAGCGTTTGGATCGCGCATTGTTGAAGACGATAAACGTTTAGCAGGGAAAACCGGCACCAGCCAAGTATCAAGCAACCGTGTGAACAACCGCGATGTTCCGTGGGAGCAGCGTGATCATGCGCTGTTCGTAGGTTTTGCACCCTTTGACGCGCCGAAATATGCGGTATCTGTCGTGGTTGAACATGGCGGTGGCGGCTCCACAGCGGCGGCACCTGTGGCACGCGATATTTTACTACATGCGATGCATGGCGGCTTTGCCCCGCTGGAGTCGTACCCATCCGCAGCCCGTGCAAAAGCACGCCAAATGCAAAACGACCTCGAGTTGCGAGACTTTGAAGCCCTGCGCGAACAGAGCAGCCGCGCATGAGTTATCTTGAATATCAAATTAAGCACACGCCAACCGGCCTGCGCAAAGTTTTGTATCTGAACTGGCCGTTGATTGTTTTGCTCAGCACCATTTGCGGCGTTGGCTTTCTAATGCTTTATTCCGTTGCTGGTGGTTCTTTCACGCCTTGGGCAGAACCTCAGATGAAACGCTTTGCCCTCGGGATGGTCGCAATGTTTATCGTCGCAATGGTACCGATTTGGTTTTGGCGCAACATGGCGGCGGTTGCCTATCTCATATCCTTATTGTTGTTGATAGCGGTGGAATTATTCGGCGAAGTCGGCATGGGCGCACAACGCTGGGTCAACCTTGGCTTTATGCGCTTGCAACCATCTGAGCTGATGAAAATTACGCTCGTTTTACTGATTGCAGCTTATTATGACTGGCTTGATATTCGCAAAGTGTCCCATCCCTTTTGGGTGATTGTGCCTGTGATTTTGGTGCTGCTCCCTGTAGGTCTGGTCCTACGCCAGCCCGATCTAGGAACTGCAATTCTGCTAATCACTGGTTCCGGCATTGTCATGTTCGCCGCCGGTGTCAGCCTATGGTATTTTGCTGGTGTGATCGGCAGTGCCATTGGCATTGTGACGGCTGTTTTTAAAACCCGTGGCTCGGAATGGCAGTTCCTGAAAGATTATCAATATCGCCGAATTGATACCTTCCTTGATCCGTCACGCGATCCTTTGGGCGATGGCTATCACATCACCCAGTCCAAAATCGCACTTGGGTCTGGGGGCTGGACCGGGCGCGGTTATATGCAAGGCACGCAAAGTCGGTTGAATTTTCTGCCGGAGAAACACACCGATTTTATCTTCACCACCCTAGCTGAGGAATTCGGCTTTATTGGCGGTGTCTCCCTGCTGGGTCTTTACCTGCTGGTTCTAATGTTCTGCCTAGCCTCTGCTTTGCAAAACAAAGACCGGTTTGCATCCTTGATGACCATTGGTGTCGCCGCGACATTTTTCCTGTTCTTTGCCGTGAATATGTCCATGGTGATGGGAATTGCACCTGTTGTTGGAGTGCCTCTGCCGCTGGTCAGTTATGGCGGCTCTGCCATGCTTGTAATCCTTGTTGCGTTCGGCTTTGTTCAAAGCGCCCACATTCACCGCCCAAGATAAGACCACGATAGGAAACCGTATGACCGTTAATGTTCTTTTCGCCGCTAAAGAATCTGACTGGCCGGAATATGAGGCCGCGCTAAGCTCTGCATTGACAAGCGCTGGCGTTAAATTTCACTTACAAAACACTCAGACCACTGGGTTCACTCCTGCCGAGACTGATTATATGGTTTGGGCACCAAACGGCCCCGTGCAGGATTTCACCCCCTACACCCGTTGCAAAGCGATCCTCAGCCTCTGGGCCGGTGTCGAACGCGTGATCAACAACCCAACCCTGACACAGCCCCTCTGCCGTATGGTCGATCAGGGTTTGGAAGAGGGCATGGTGGAGTGGGTCACCGGCCACGCGATGCGTCATCACCTTGGGATGGATGCACAAATCTTGGGCCAAAACGGCATCTGGAAACCGCACACCCCGCCACTTGCCCGCAACCGCCGTGTGACCGTGCTTGGGCTTGGTGCGCTTGGCAGTGCTTGTGCCCAAATGCTACGCCGGGTTGGCTTTGATGTGGCTGGCTGGTCACGTCGCCCAAAAGAGATCGAAGGCATCACATGTTTCTCTGGTGAAGATGGGTTGCAAGACGCCCTGAAACGATCCGAGATCCTTGTTCTTTTGCTGCCCAACACATCACAAACCGAGAATGTCATCAACGCTGACACCCTTGCATTGATGCCCAAAGGGGCCTTCATCATTAATCCAGGACGTGGCCCGTTGATAGATGATGAGGCCTTACTTTCGGCCCTAGACAGCGGCCAGGTTGCCCATGCAACATTGGATGTTTTCCGCGTTGAACCCCTGCCCGGCACGCATCCTTACTGGACACATCCCGGCGTAACCGTCACCCCGCATATGGCCGCGGATACCCGCACAGACAGCGCGGCGCAGGTCGTGGCTGAAAATATTCGTCGTGGTGAAAACGGGGAAGATTTTCTGTATTTGGCAGATCGCTCTACCGGCTACTAATGTCACCGCTAAAATACTGTTGATCCCTTTTCAGACTAGTCTCCCGAAGGGGGATCAGACCGCGGCAGAAACGCTTTCAAGGCCCATCTTGGACTTCGCAAGCACCATGCCCGGGTTGGCGGATTTCCGGCAAATATAGCAGACGACGTGTTCGGGGTATTTCTTCGTGCGCATAAACACATGCAAAAGGTTTTTGCTGAACACGATGATCTCGTAAAAATAATGCGGGTTCTCATCTTCGGATCTACGCTCGGCTTTGAGTGTAGCTTCCAACTCCGCGATGCTTTGCCCCTGAAACAAATCGGCTGTTGCGGCGGCAAGCGTTTCCAAAACGCTCCGAGGGTGCGCCTTCGTCGTTTTCACCCCAAGCAACATTCCTGTTTCCATGTCGATATACCCGGCTGCAAGGCATTCCGGAATAGATTCCATTGAGGTTTTCAGTGCTTTTTCCAGTGACATGGGTCTACCATTTTTATTTTGGCGCCTAAGAAAGGCGCATAGAAAATCAGATTTAGGATTACTATTTCCCTGAAACAGCCGAAGCTTTATGACAGTGTAGCGCGCAATGCCCCAAAATTACACATAATTTTCTGGGTCACTCACAACGACCTTCAGTCAACGCAGCTTTGGCGGGCGTTCAGGGTCCATTCCAGGGGCGGCAGGAGTCGTGGTTTTCGCAGTCTCATCTGCAGGCGCAGGGATTGGAATATCTACACCGCATTGTGCGACTTGACCGGCAAAGGGGCTGCTCTTTTCAGGAAAGACAACATCAAGGCGTAAATCTTGATCCCCTAGGAATTGAACCGCCGTACTGACAGCTCCGGCTAATGCATCCTCAGAACCAGGCGCAACATCAAGCAAGGCAAGCATCAGGCCTTCCTGACCACCACGATGTGTCGCCTTAACGAGATAGGCAGCCGACGCAAACCCACTGGCGTGACGCATCGCGCGTGTCATCGCACGCAGCAGGTCTTCCGCAACATCCCCTGGCCCAGCAATATCACCTGGCTGGGCTTCTTGTGGAACTGGGGCGTGCGAAACAGTGGCGACAAGCCAATCAATCACATCAGGTGTGCACAGAAATTCCGACGGGGCAACGCCAGGATTAAGAGCGATCCCAACGCCCTGCCCTGTCAACATAGAGGCCAGCCCGCGCCCAGGGATTTGTGCATATTCCGCAGCGCCCCCGTCAAGCGAACGGGCAAAATCCGCTAAGCGTTCTTCGGTATCAAAGGCCAGCACAAAAGATCCCTCTTCGGTTTCAAACATCTGCGGTGAAATGCTTTCTGCGCCAGCAGATTCTTTCAACAACAGGGTCAGCGGGGTATCTGCGAATTCGGCGTAAAACTGAAGTCGCGCCTTCTCATCATCTGGTGCTGCCTGCATGGCCAGATAAGCCAAATCGAGCGGGGTTTCATTTGCATCCGGTTCAGATTTCATGTCGGTCATCATTCACTCTTTCACAGAAGCTCTGTTATTCTTTGGCGTAGGGCGGGCAGAAGCTCTGCTTCAAACCAAGGATGTTTCTTCAACCATCCGGTATTGCGCCAAGAAGGATGAGGCAAGGGAAAGATCGTGGGCGCATGGTCGCGCCAAGCTTCAACCGTATATGTCACACCGCCAGCAGCCGCCTTGCCCAAATGATATTTTTGCGCATATCCGCCAACGAGAAGAGTAAGTTCAACGTCTTTCAATGTCTCCATAACTGGGCCACGCCATGTTTGCGCACAGATCTTTGGTGGCGGCAGGTCTGACCCCTTCTCGTTATATCCGGGAAAGCAAAAGCCCATTGGAACAATAGCGATCCGACTTTGGTCATAGAAGGCCTCATCATCCACTCCCATCCAATTACGCAGACGATCTCCCGAAGGATCAGTGAAGGGGCGACCGGATAAATGCACCTTCATTCCAGGCGCCTGCCCCGCTATCAAAATGCGCGCAGGCGGGCTAAACCATGTGATCGGACGCGGAGCATGAGCGGTGTGCGTTTGGGAAAACCGCTCCGCGCAAATGGTGCAGCATTGAAGTTCGCTTTTTAGCTGGGTGCAGTTTCTAATCATCATTGCAGTATACAGAACATCAAATGCAGACGCAGTGCTTTTCGAGATCACACGCAAAATGGTGAAGGGCATTGCAGTCATTTCTATATTTCTATAATTATAGAAATATGAAAGTATATACAAATGATTCCCTCTCCGTCGAAGAAGCCGCTTCAACCTTTGCAGCCCTTGGTTCTGAGCAACGCTTGCTCGTTCTGCGGAGTCTTGTGCGCGCCGGACCGGAAGGCCTGAACATCGGAGAGCTGGGTAAACGCTGCGGTGTCACAGGGTCGACGTTGACTCATCACATGAAGATCCTCACCCAAGCCGGGCTTGTGACACAGAAGAAACAAGGGCGCTCCATCATATGTGCAGGCGCATCTTATCGTGACCTTGAAGCGCTGCTGGCCTTTGTTCTTTCCGATTGCTGTGCCGATACCGAACATCCGCATTCACATGATCTCCATCTTCCTCACGGAGAATCCCTTCCTTCCACTGATAAAGCTGAGACGCCCGATGGTTGAAACCACCTCTTCCTGCTGTTCCCCATCAAGCGAACACAGCCATGGCCACAGCCCCAAAGCCCCCATTTGGCGACGCATAGATAAGGCATGGGTCGCATCTGCCATGATCCTGCTGGTCGTCGCAATTTTTGACAAGGAGCAACTTTGGCCAACGGTCACATTTACTGCTGGTGCCCTAGGTCACACCGCAATTTTTATCAGCTTTGCTGTATTTGCCATTGGTTACCTGAAGGCCAGCGGGGCAGAAAGCATCATAGCGCGCGCCTTCACCGGCCCGCAAAGTCGGATGATTATCCTCGCGGCAATGATGGGCGGCCTGTCACCGTTTTGTTCTTGTGAGGTCATCCCCTTTATTGCCGCCCTGCTGGCGCTGGGAACACCCCTTTCAGCAGTCATGGCGTTCTGGCTTGCTTCCCCCCTGATGGATCCGGCGATGTTTTCTGTCACCTGGAGCGCGCTTGGATTTGACTTTGCCCTTGCCAAAACGATCGCCGCCATCGCGATTGGATTGTTCGGTGGTTTTACCGTGATGTTCATGGCGAAAACTCCGGTTTTTGCAAACCCTCTGAAAGAACGCACGACTGCTAATTCCTGCAGCAGCAACACGTTCGCTGGTACGCCTCTCTGGGCTTTTTGGCAGGAAAGCGCGCGCTTAAAAACCTTCCGCGCCGCGGTGATTGAGAATGGGGGGTTCCTGCTAAAATGGCTGACGATTGCCTACCTATTTGAAGCAATAATGATCCACTATATTCCCGCCAGCTTGATTGCAGGGCACCTCGGTGGAGACGGTATTTGGCCGATATTTCTTGGCGGGATCATCGGCGCACCAGCTTATCTGAATGGATACGCAGCGGTGCCACTTGTACAGGGGTTGTTGGCCCAAGGCATGGCACCCGGTGCGGCGATGTCCTTTATGATTGCCGGGGGCGTCAGCTGTGTCCCCGCCGCAATCGCGGTCTGGGCGCTTGTCAAACCACGTGTTTTCATCGCCTACCTTCTCCTCGCAACAAGTGGAGCCATGATTGCTGGACTGGTTTGGAACACCTTGAATTGACTAGGAAGGTGGAAGCATCCTGCAGAGGGTGCTTCCGAAACTGATTGTTTCAACACCGCTGCGCTAAGCTTGTTTTCACAATAATCTGTCTGCTAGGGTTACTTATTAATCTATGAACCTTTGCATGCGAAGGTCAGTTTTCGCAGCCTTTCTCTTGTTCAGACGTCCAATTTCAATTACATCCGTCTAAACACAAAAAACAGGGAACCCGCCAACATGTATCGTGTGTGGAATTTCGTAATAAACTACTCTGTCCTTCTCATACTTGGTGCACTAATTGCGCTGGTTTGGGCCAATTTTGACCCACACAGCTATCATCACATGGTTGAGTATCCGATCTGGTTTAACGATTGGGTAGGCACGAACGCCAGCAATTGGATGTATAAATATGGTGAAGAATTCCATATTGAATCCATCGGCGATGTTACCCGTGTCCTGACTTTCCACTATCTCATCAATGATGTTTTGATGGCCTTCTTCTTTGCCATTGCGGCGAAAGAGGTCTGGGAAGCCATCATTCTGAAGAATGGATCTCTGCGTGGGAAAAAAGCCGCGACGCCCTTATTTGCTACACTTGGTGGGATGCTGGGGCCGATCACAGTTTATCTTGGGATTGCATATTTCTTGGGTTCCACAACCTTTGACGCCGTCGCAAATGGCTGGGCCATTCCAACGGCAACCGACATTGCGTTCTCCTACCTTGTAGGTCGTCTGGTCTTTGGTGCAGGACACCCTGCTGTGCGCTTCTTGCTGTTGCTGGCAATTGCCGATGATGCCGCGGGCCTTATCATCCTTGCGATCTTCTATCCATCTGGCGATCTCGCCCCAGAATGGCTTCTCCTTTCACTGGCCGCTGCTGGTTTGGTTTGGCTGCTCTTCAACTACATGCCGCGTTTGCGCGACAAGGGAAACCAACTGCGTCCGACCTCTACTATGATCCGCAAGTACTTCGGTTTTTGGCCTTACCTGATCGCATCATGTGCCAGCTGGTATGGCTTCCAAGAGGCCGGCATCCACCCGGCACTAGGCCTACTGCCAATCGTTATCACCATCCCCCATGCGGATCGTGCATTTGGTATCTTCTCTGAGGCTGAAAGCTACCTGACCGATCTGCTCAATGACATTGAACACAAACTAAAACACCCGGTTGAAATCACGCTCTTTTTCTTCGGGCTGCTCAATGCCGGGGTTGAATTTTCTTCTATCGGCAGCGCAACTTGGTTGGTTCTTTCTGGCCTGATGATCGGTAAGCCGTTTGGTGTATTGCTGTTCGGCTGGTTCGGCGCACATGTGCTTAAGCTGGGCCTCCCTCAGGGCATGCGTACAATTGATCTGTTTGTGATTGGCTGCATCGCGGCAATTGGCTTTACTGTCTCGCTCTTCATCGCGGCAGTTGCCTTCGACAGCTCGGTCATGCTCAACGGTGGATCAGTTCAATCTGCGGCGAAGATGGGTGCATTGTTCAGCTTTGCAGCAGTGATCGTGTCACTCATCGCTGGTAAAATCTGTAGGGTCGAGAAACAAGAGATCTAAGATCACTCTTTTCAATGATTTTCGGGCCGCGAGACTATGTTTCGCGGCCCGATCCGTGACAAACCAGCCGCAATCCCCTAGGCTCGGGCTCTAAACCATTGAAAACACCATCCACATCGACACATATTGGGGTAACAGGGGTATAGATTTCTCGTTAATATAAATGTGGTAACAGTCTGCAGCCACTTGGTATAATAAGGGTTATTACAGGGTAAAGATGCTGGAATTCGAAGACGTCAGTAAGTCTTTCTGGACGGGAACGCAGCGCAAGGTCATCCTTGAGCACGCGTCTTTCCGCGTGGAAACTGGCCGATCTATGGGTGTTCTGGCCCCGAATGGCACGGGCAAGACAACGCTTATCAACATGATGGCAGGGCTTGAAAAACCTGACGAAGGAAAAATTCGCCGTAATGCCAAGATCTCTTTCCCTCTCGGTTTTATGGGTGGCGTTGTAAACAACCAATCTGCCAAGGAAAATTGTCGCTATATTGCGAGGCTCTACGGCCTAGACCCCGACTATATCGAAGCATTCTGCCGCTGGATGTGCAACCTTGAAGAATACTTTGAGATGCCCGTCGGTACTTATAGCGCAGGAATGCGTTCCCGTCTGTCATTTGCTCTGATGCTGGCGCTCGATTTTGATCTGTATCTGATTGATGAGGGAATGCCCGGGACAACTGATGTATCCTTTAATGCCAAGGCCGCGTCTATTCTTAGAGAGCGCTTGTCCTCAACAACTGTTGTGATTGTATCGCACAGCGCAGAAATCCTTGAGAAATATTGCAGCTGTGCCGCGGTTCTGCGAGACGGCCATTTTTATATGTTCGACACGCTCGAAGAAGCAAAGAGGCTTTATGAGTACCAGGCCAAAAATTAAAAAATACCGCGTTCGTCGCGGTAGCTCCCTCTTGAGCTCACAGTCAGACCAGCCTGTAGGTGACGGTGTAAGTTCCAACACTCGGAACGCTGGGCTAAAGGAAATGTCTGCTGGCAGAGCCCCACACCTCGAGGGTACTCATCAGCATAATGAACTATTTGGCGCAGCAACATCAGCTTCCACTACGCCCAGAAAAGGTAGGGTGTTTGGGATAGATATTTCTGGAAAAACCATTGCTGCACCTCAAGAAATCTCATCTGCAACGACCACTGATACAGCGGCTGAAACTAACACAAATACAAGCCCCCAAACACCAACGACTCCCCGCCATGTCCCCGACACGACGTCCAGCGCGCCCCTTCCCGAAGGTGAGGCCACGAGCAGTAAAGACAGCACGATTGCAGCAATTCGTAAAGAAGACCTGACCGGGCGCGAACTGCGAATGGCGCGGCGAATGGCCGTGCGTCACAATATAACGGCATCGTCAGATTACGACGCCATTCGCCAGCTTCGCGAACAAGGCATTGACCCGTTTAAGCGCAAAAACATGCTGGAGATCGTTGCAGCAGACCCGCAAAAGGGAAGCACTGGCAGCCACCAACTTCCCCAGAAAGTAGCGCCTAGAAAAACTGGCATTCCCGGGCCCGCGCTTGCCGCTGAAGACACCCGTGCGGCCGAAATACGTCGAATCCAGTTGGATATTGCACGCCGGCGTCGCTTGAAGCTAATTATGCTCACGGCACGTCTCATCGTATTCATCCTGCTGCCAACCATCGTCACTGGGTATTACTATTACAATGTTGCAACGCCACTTTACGCCACACACAGCCAGTTTTTGATTCAACAGTCTGAAGCCCCCACCAGCAGCTCCGGACTTGGCGGATTGCTTTCAGGATCCCCGCTCGCATCCAGCCAAGATAGCCTGACCGTACAAAGCTATTTGCAATCTCGTGCGGCAATGCAACGCTTGGACAACGAAGAAGGCTTTATTGCTCACTTTAGCCAAGAGGATATTGATCCACTGACACGGCTGGAAGCTGTGGTGCCAGCAATGAAAGCGCCTTCGGAACCTATTCACGATATGTAAAGATTGCATATGATCCTACAGAAGGCATCCTGAAGATGGAGGTTGCTACTGTTCATCCGGAAGCCGGGGTTATCTTTTCCAATGCACTGATCAATTACGCAGAAGAGGTTGTTGATAACCTATCTCAGCGTCTGCGGGCAGATCAAATGGTCGGCGCACGAGAGAGCTTCGAAGATTCGGAGTTCAGCATGCGCGCCGCTCAGCAGAAAGTAATTGAGCTTCAGGAACGCTACAATGTCATTTCAACAGATCTTGAAGTAAGTTTGCTAACTCAGAAAATTGGGCAATTACAGGGACAATTGACCATTGAACAACTTAGCTTGGCAGAGCTGCAATCCAATCCAAACCCAAACGCCGCCCGCGTCGGACCATTAGAAAACCGTATTGCAACACTTGAACGCATAATTGCAGCCACTCGGTCTTTGATGACAGAGCAAAACGAAAATGGTCAGTCGCTTGCAAGGATTTCGTCTGAACTCGCAATCGCCCAATCTGAACTTGAAACGCGAAATCTGATGATGCAGGCCTCTTTACAAACGCTTGAAGCAGCGAGGGTGAAAGCCAGCAGTCAGACCCGCTTCTTGGCCGTAGGTGTCCCTCCCATTGCACCGGATGAACCAAGCTATCCACGTGCATTTGAGAATACTATGCTCGCATTTATGATCATGGCAGGTATTTACCTAATGCTCTCGCTCACCTTGTCGGTTCTGCGTGAACAAGTTTCATCCTAGTACAAACTCTGCCCCTTGTGGGCAAAAGATATACATAAATTGCCGACGTCCCGGCTTACTCTGATTACTAAAGGCTATTGCTGATGACTGCGCCCCTCAAGATTGTTCCCAAAACAACTGTCACCCAAAACACTTGGAATTTTTTACGTGATGCGATGATCACCCCAACTGGCTTTCGTGAATATGATGCACGCTGGAAATACCCCGAAGAAATCAATTTGCCAGGCATTACAGCTCTGGGCCTCGGTCTTGGCACCCAAATCCGCAAGCGCGGGCTAAAACCTGAAATTGCCGTCGGCAACGATTATCGAGCTTACTCCCTAACCATCAAAAATGCTCTGATGCTGGGCCTAATGCAAGCTGGCATTACCGTAAAAGACATCGGCCCAGCCCTGTCCCCCATGGCTTATTTTTCGCAATTTCATCTCGACGTACCCGCCGTCGCGATGGTCACCGCCAGTCACAATCCCAACGGCTGGACTGGTGTTAAAATGGGATTTGAACGCCCATTGACCCACGGCCCAGATGAGATGAATGAACTGCGCGACATCGTTTTGAATGGCGAAGGTCAGCCGCATCCCGGGGGCAGCTATGAGTTCGTGGATGGCGTGCGCGAAGCCTATCTTGATGATCTGGTGGGCGACTTCAAAATGACCCGTAAGCTCAAAGTCGTCTGCGCAACAGGCAATGGTACGGCGTCGGCCTTTGCACCGGAATTGTTTGAACGCCTTGGCGTCGAAGTTGTCCCCTCTCATAATGAGCTGGATTACGATTTCCCGCATTATAATCCGAATCCGGAAGCTCTTGAGATGCTGCATGACATGGCGGATTCAGTAAATGCTTCCGGTGCAGATCTCGCCTTGGGCTTTGATGGTGACGGCGACCGTTGTGGCGTCGTCGACAACGAAGGCGAAGAAATATTTGCAGATAAAGTCGGTGTCATCTTGGCGCGCGATCTGTCTAAAATTTATCCAAATGCAACCTTTGTTGCAGACGTGAAATCCACCGGCCTTTACGCCTCGGACCCGGTACTTAAAGCCAATGGCGTAAAAGCTGATTACTGGAAAACCGGTCACAGCCACATGAAACGTCGTGTACGTGACCTAGGCGCGCTTGCCGGTTTCGAAAAGTCTGGCCATTATTTCTTGGCGGAACCCCTTGGTCGCGGATATGACTGCGGCATGCGCGTTGCCGTCGAAATCTGTAAACTTCTTGATCGCAACCCTGATAAATCGATGGCCGATCTTAACCGTGCATTGCCGCGTACATGGGCAACGCCGACGATGTCTCCATGGTGCGCTGACACGGAAAAATATGATGTCCTTGAACGCATCGTATCGCGCCTTGTTGACCTGCAGGCGACAAATCAACTCATAGCGGGGCGAACGATCTCTGACGTAGTCACAGTGAACGGTGCCCGCGTCATTCTTGAGAACGGCGCTTGGGGGCTTGTACGCGCATCCTCAAACACGCCCAATCTTGTGGTTGTCTGCGAAAGTCCCGAAAGCGAAACTGAAATGCGGGCAATCTTCGCAGAGATCGACGCCATCATCAGAACAGAACCATCTGTCGGGGAATATGACCAGACAATCTGAGCGTAAAATACAGCCCGCCAAATATTGCGCGGGCTGTAGATACCTCTCTCAAGTTCAATAGGAACCGCCGACCAGAAAAATCTCTCTCTATGTCGATTTTGCACTTGAACTACCCGTCAGAGCAAAGTATTCCACCGCTCACAGTTGGGGTGTAGCCAAGTGGTAAGGCAACGCTTTTTGGTAGCGTGTACCGTAGGTTCGAATCCTACCACCCCAGCCATAGATTTCTCTCGAAACATCGTCAGATAGATCACGTCGCCACGCGTTGGCGTTCACCGGTTTATGCCCCTGAAACTGCCCCAGGTGACCCCCGAAGATTTCTCTCCGGGGGTGTTGCGGGTTTCCTGATCGTGAGCCGCGAACGGCTGGACCTCAGGGATCACAGCAGATCAAAATCCACGCCATTCGCCGCGAACTCCCAGTCATCCCTTTTGTTGTCGGCCTGCGTCCCGAACTGCAGATGTTCCGGGTTGAGACACTGCCTGTTATGGCAGCGATGACGCACCACCGTGTCCTTCCCGACGATCGTCCTTTCGAGGATGCAGAGCACGAACCGATACGCCGCCACCTGACGCCCCCGGAACCTCACCTTTGCGGGCCCGACGGTGTTTCTGACCCGGCAGCCGGTGTCCGTGGTTCGGGTTCCTGCGAGGAGTGATAGGGCCCGGGCGCGGGCCTCCTCGTGGTGGTTTTCCATTATATCCCGAAGCCAGGTTTCGCTGTCGTCCTCGAAGATGAAAGGTTGGCGATCCATCAATACAGGTCCTCCTGAGTTGCAGTCGTGGGGGTGGTGACGGCACCTTCTTCGAGAAGCGTTGGTTTCGCCCGCTGAAAATGATCTGCCAGAGGCTGCTCATACCCTGCTGGCCCGAAGATTTTACCTCGCTCGACCCAGTATCCGTCATCAACCCAGACTGCACGGGCGTAGGTGCAACCGTCCCACTTGGCTTTGACCTTCGACCATCCGAGATTCGACAGCAGGTGCTTGGTCACGTTCACGTTGGTTTTCAGATCTTCATGCACGATCCGGGCAACCTCCATCTCAGGCAGCGCATGCACACCCAGTCCTGCAAGCTTCTCTCTCAGCAGGCTTTTCACCACGGTTTCCGAGGCACCCTGCACGCGCTTCATCAGAGGCGTCGCATCCGTGACCACATTCAGCGTCTTCGCTGAGAACCCTTCGGCCAGCTCGCGGACCATGAGTTGTTGCCAGAGCGTGTGGATGAACCTTTCGTCCGCCATCGCATCACACAGGTCTGCCACCAGCGCGCCGAACTCCTCTGATCTGGCCCCCGCCGCATGTCCGTCATGGTCGACGTCGATCAGGTAGTATCGGCGATCTTCCGGTTCGATCCAGAGCGGGAGATGGTTCGAGGTGAACAGAAAACAGCACACCTGCTCGAGGGTCTCGGGTTCAGCTCCTTTCCGCTCCGAAAGTGTCTCGGTTTCCGTGATATAGGTCTTCAGGGCGTTGCTCTGTGGTGAATCCTGTCGCAGGTGGAGCTCCTCGGAGTTGACCAACTTGCTCGTCAGGACTGACAGGTTGAAGCGAGAGGTCAACTTATCCACGCCATTCTGGGTGACGGAGTTTTCCGTGCCAAACAGCCTAGCCACCAAGCGGCATAGGGTGCTTTTGCCGGTGCCCTTCGAGCTCGAATAGAGAAACGGTGCCCAGTGCGGCTTTTCTCCCTCGTTCTGAAGGCACCACGCCAGCCAGTCCAGAAACTTGATGCGTTCCTCGTCGCGGGTGAAGATTGCCCGCAGAAACGCTTCGGCAACACCGGTGTCAGCATCCGCAGGATCAATCGAGCGATATCCCGGGGTGATCCAGCTGTTCACCGACACCATGCCACGTTTCCAGATATACCGGCCTTCGGTGCCCGGCTTGCATACGGTTGCTCCACTCCAGCAGGGGATGGATTGGCCGGGGAGGGTGTGCCTCACGTCGATGGCGGTTTGAAACACGTCCTTTGCCAGCTGGGGGTTCAAACGGATGGCTGGGAAGGTTTCTTCGAAACGATGGAGGCAGGCACGGTGCACATCATCCTTCGACAGCTTCTTGTCGAGGGTGTGTACGTCATAAAACTTGCTGTCACGACGGACATACCATGAGCCAACCGCCCGGCTGAGCTCAGCAACCTGCTTGGCGTGCTCTTCTGGCTGCATAAGTGGGACTACGTTATGAGTCATTTTTGTTCCTTTCCGGAATCTTATTTTGTCTGAATGAAGCCTTGCCGGATCGCCTAGTTCCGGGCGTCAAATCCGATTCATTATAGGCTTGTAGAGCACCCTGGCATAAATCCCTTAAAAACAAGGGTTTTGGGGTTGGATGTATTTGAGGAGTTTTCTGCGCAAATTGGAGACCAGCGCGGCCCACGCCCGGGCCCTCTCACTCCTCGCAGGAACCCGAACCACGGACACCGGCTGCCGGGTCAGAAACACCGCCGGGCCTGCAAAGGTGAGGTTCCGGGGGCGTCAGGTGGCGGCGTATCGGTTCGTGCTCTGCGTGCTCGACAGGATGGTCGTGGGGAAGGAAACGGTGGTGCGCCATCGCTGCCATAACAGGCAGTGTCTGAATCCGGACCACCTGCAGTTCGGGATGCAGGCGGACAACAAAAGGGATGACTGGGAGTTCTGGGCGAATGGCGTGGATTTTGATCTGCTGTGACCCCGAGGCCCAGCCGTTCACGGCTCACGATCAGGAAACCCGCACCCCCCCCGGGGAGAAATCTTCGGGGGTCACCTAGGGCAGTTTCAGGGGCATAAACTGATGAACGCCAGCGCGTGGCGACGTGATCTATCTGACGATGTTTCGAGAAAAATCTATGGCTGGGGTGGTGGGATTCCTTGCGCCCCGATGAAAGTCATCACCTTTCCCCAAAGCCAACACCCACTGGGGCATAACTTGGGGCAAAAGGGTGCCTCGGGTGGCTTCAAAGAAGGTGAGAGTCGGACTGTCCCTCAGGGACCCCGCGACTTTCCCCGACGAAGAAACCCCGGCAGTCGAACCCAAGGATCTTTGCTCAGGCACCGCCCAACCTTCTCGAGAGACAGCTCCTCCAACTCGTGAACCACCCCGTCCGCCTCCGCGACCTCCCGCAATAAAGCCACCACCTTCTTTCGAACTTTCCGGTGATCGCAGTCCCGACTTTCGAGCGTGAACGCCCGCAGCCCCTCGGTCAGCTCAGTCAAAGTCGTGTCTCCGGAGGCCCCCTCGAACAACTCCAGCGCTGCCCCAACATAGGTTCCGTCGTACCCCCAGTCATCCATGAAGTACGACCGGATGACCTCCCGCTCCTCCTCCGTGATCTGTCCGTCGGCACCGGCAACCTTCAGCGCCAGCGGGGCCAAAAGATCGAAAAACCCGACAGCCAACGTGTCCAGCGGGGCGTTGATAAACTTGGGCACAACGTCGACCCGATCACTCCCCATTCCTTTCATCAGACGGATGACACCATAGTAGGCACCGCCCGTGGCCACACTGGCAGCAACCACCCATCCTAGCGGGGTGACAGCCGCAGCAGCACCGAAAAACCCGAAGAACCCACCAGTGGTGGAGAAGAAGGTCGAGGCGACCACAGCAGACTTGGCGACCGAAGCCCCGCCGAGGGCCACCCCTGCCACGTCCCAGACCTCCAGAGCTTTATTTCTGATGATCAGGCTGCTGTAGGCTCCCTCTCCGATTTCGAGTCTGGCCTTGAACCGGAGTGGGTCTGCTACGACCCGTTCCACCAGTTGCAGCCGCTCTGCGGCATCACTCAAATTAGTCAAGTGCCACGCCACCCTTCAAGGGCTCAAAGGTCGCCACGGCCTCCATGACCCTGTTTTCGAGCGCAGCATCAGCAAAGTCAGCCTTGGCTCCCATCAGCAACCCCAGCGCGGAAAGCAACGGCGTCACCACAGGCCCCAAGATGAAACCAATAACCGGTATGCCAGCGATCAGCATTCCCGCCACCGCACCGAAAATTAGACCGAAAGAGGCATTCGGAAAACTGGAGACAATCTTGAGCACCACCTCAAGAATCTTGTGCCCGATCTTCACGACCGTCGAGCCGACCTTCATGACACTGCCGCCCATCTTATAAAGCAGAGCCTTTGCATCAGCTGAGAGAGGCAGATTGTCGATCTTCGACAAAAGATCTTTTTTCAGGACCTCGTGAGTGGTCATCTGCGCCAGAAACTGCGGCGGCAGCGCCTGAAGCTCCACTTTCTGGATTTCACCTGTATCGGGATTGGTTCCTGTTATTTCCATGTGTTGTTCCTTTGTACAATATTGCAGCAGTATCACTTCGGTCTCCCAAAATATGGAGTTCCCGTAGACAAATTTGGCGCCAACATTTCCACCATAGGGTGTATTTCAACCTTCGCAACTCAAGCCTTCTTCACAGCACCCAGTTTCGGTTGGTTACCTTGCTTCTCGCCTGCGTCGTTCTCCAGATCATGACTGGTTTTGCCGCACGCCGCCCGCGTAATTTCGAAGCGGGTGGGACGGCGTCCAAGCTCGGGTCGCACACGAATGTATCTTAAAACAGGCAGGGCTAAAACCGGTGCTGCGCAATAGCTTTGACTGTGAAACGTACACCCAAAAGCCCTCTTCGAGATATCTTGGCTCGCAACATGAGATTGCTGCGTGCTGAGCGTGGCTGGTCGCAGTAAAAGCTCGCCGAGGAAGCCGGGCTGAACCGAACCTACCTGAGTGCCGTCGAACGTTCAGAGCAAAACATGTCCATCGACAATCTGCATCGCGTGGCGCAGGGGTTGGGCGTCAAAAGCTGGCAGCTGCTCCGAAATGACCGGTGACCCCCGTGGGGGCAATGACCCGCGCCCGTCGCCAGCCAAAATAGATATGGCTTGTGTGTCATGGGCGGAATGCAGACCTTCGCTGCGCGTCTCACAGATGACTGCTTTGCGCAGATAGCGACCTTTGCAAAGTTCCTAGTATCTCCGAGAGCCGACCTCGGTAGTGATCGCAGCTAAAGCCCGGCTTAACCCAAGTTGACGGAATTATGGGGGATACGAGTGTTTATAGCTAAGATTGATGTTGGCTGCCGCTCGTGAACCAAAAAATGGAAGCGGTCAATGACGTAGCAAATCCTTGTGCATACCACTAGCAGCATCCAATTGTGCTAGACGAGACGTAAGCGGTAACTTACCACTAGGTCCGAAATATTCGAAAAGGTTGTTTGCCATGCACAGCATTTGTTGCGTCCTAGAATGGGAAAACGCGGAAGGACTGGAACGCCATCAAGTGCGCAGATTCCTAGATGAGCTCGGGCAACGGCTGTCTGATGCCTCGGCCAAAAAGGGATTTTCCATCAGCCTTCTGATCGTTTTTGACGAAGACGTTCGCGTAGAAAACGTACGCGCAGACATCGCCTCGAGTATCTCCCTCGCCAATTCCGGAATAAAGACCAATTTGCTGTTTGCGCCATCTACCAGCTATTACGACAAAAAAGGGCTGGCAGCCTTTTTTTCAGACGATGATTTCCTGATCTTCGCCGATGGCGATTGCCGGTATGTTCCGGAATGGTTCACCGCGCTGCTGGACCCATTGGTGCAGGGGCAAGCCTCTGTCACGGCTGGTGTAACTCTTGCGCTTCCAGCTGAAACGCTTGTGGAAGACGCTTCGACCCTAGCTTGGTTCTTTCCCCACAAGGCCCCACAGGATCGACTACATACAAAGGCAAAGAAACGATTCTTCGGAAATAATTTTGCGGCAAAGCGCTCAGCTCTGGTGAATGTGCCCCTGCCGCGCTTCGACGCATCACGTGCACACAGCGCAGAATGGCGTAAGCGATTGGAGATGGCCGGACTTGATGTGCTCCAATGCGGGGACGCGGTCGCTTGGCACAAGCAGTATGACAGCATTTCCGACTTGTTAAAGCGAGCCGCCATTCTGGGGCGTGACAAGGATTTTGGCGTCGCGCAAAACACCAAATTCCGCGCCAAACGCCTGATGCGGGCCTTTGCGGCCATCTTAGAGCTGAACGTCAAATTTCTAACGCGCTTCTGCAGTGTTGGCCTACGCAACATTGCTCCGTTGCGCTGGCTGCCAACACTGGCAATCGGCTTGGCCTTCCAATGGGTAACCGCCTTGACCCAGTTCGGCTCAGGTCTCACGACGACTTTCGAGCCGGAAAAAACGGATTACCAAGACCTAATCGATCAGGCACAGTTGATCGAAGGCGACTTCTAAGACCCGTGAACCGTTTGGTAGTGGCGGCTCTTATAGCCCGCCACGGCCAGAATCCGCCCCCAAGCAAAACCAAAAGCCCGCAACGCTAGAACAAGGCTCCCGCCGCGGTTGAACAAGGCCGCGGTGATGCGGAGCAAACCAAGGAGTGCCTTGCTGATGACAAAAAATATAGAGCTCACCAGCAGCTTCAATGACAAGGTGTCCTGATACCGAACTCTGTAGGAAGAAATCGCCTGATCCCGCCCCCTCGTAAACTGATACCCCAACGTCAAGCGGCTTTTTGGGATTTCTTCCATGACAACGGCCTCGGGTACCCATCCTGTCTTGGCTGAGGCCTTCTTGGCCGCACGAAAAAACGCTGCATCGGACCCACCTGAAAACCCCAGCCCTTCGTCGAACTTGACATGCTCTCGGCGCAGGAAATTCAATCGGAGAAGCCAGTTATTTGTAACGATGGTTACCCGTTGATCGCTTCTCACGCGTTTTAGTTGTCTGTTCGTGCGTGCAATCTTGTCAGCTCGCAATCTAACACCACGCAGAACTAACGCCTCAACGGTCGTCAGCTTTTGATTAGTCACAACCGGAACAACAGGGCCGCCAACCAGATCCAATGCACGCGCTTCAATTTCCGCATACAGATTGGCCACCCAATCCTCTGTCGCCATCTCATCATCATCGATAAACGCCAGAAAATCGGCGTTGGTGTTGAGGGCCCAATTTAGGGCAGCATTGCGCGAAAAAGGAATGCCTTGGCGGGCCTCACATAACGCAACAGCCTGAAAACCAGAGGCTCGCGAGAACGCTTCGACGCGCTCTTCAATCGTCAAAGCCGCATCGTTTTCAACAAAACAAAAAAGGAGTTCAATCCCGAATGGCGTGCTGAGGCCTTTAAGGCTCTTAAGCAAAGTACCGAACATCTCCGGACGCCCCCGCGTGACAGCCGAAACCACTATTGTCTTTTTCATTGACAGCCCCGCGTCGAAGTTTAAATTTGCGCAACTCACGAACCCTTAAAAAGAAGGTTGCCTAATTGGCTCGGTTACTTAGCTAAGGTTTGTGCGTAAATCTCTTATTTCCCAATCTGGGAAACCCTAGTACCCCCCATTTTCAATGGGGGACATCCGTTGCGCTTTCGCCACAGTTTCAAATCCGCTCCTGTTGCTTCCATAGCCAAAAGCGCAATACAAACAACCCCGGTGAGGCGGGGAGTAGCACATTAATTCCACTGTAAGAATTTGGTTGCGGAAGGGCGCAACCAGCGTTGTCGAACTATACTGACATGCATATGTTGACACACAGCTGAGCAGCCCCACCATGAAGCTGAAAATAGCCGCCTAATACTACAGTATATATACCAAAAATGGAGGTGACTGTATCTACGTCATAGATTAGACACATTTTTTCATAAGAGGTTACTGAGTAAAGGTTGCAAGTACAGACAATGGTTTCCCATCACCTTGTAGAGTATTAAGATATGAAACAATCTTTGAAAACAAAACTTCTGAATTCATTTACCGTACAAAAATTCCTGCGCCACGAAGATGGCGCTATGACGATTTTTGGCCTGTTTATGTTCTTGCTCGTCGCTATCATTAGTGCAATCGCTGTTGACATTTCCCATCTATTTAGTGCGCGCAATCAAATGCAAATCGCCGCAGATGCCACGGCGCATGCCGCAATTTATACTCGAGAAATGGATACGGCCAGTAACGCAAAAGCTGCGGCTCTTGAGCTTTTCGACCATGCAATGCCTTCCGAAAATTATGGGTCAGTTTTGACGGCCCAGGATATTCAATTTGGAACTTGGAGCTATGAAACAAGTACCTTTACGCCCAGCTCTACCAGCCGGAGCGCAGTGATGGTGACGCCGAGTCGCCTCTCAAGTAAATCCAATAGCGTTGCAAGTTTCCTCTTTCAACTGGTTGGCAAAGAAACGTGGGATGTTGTGGTTTCGTCAGTGTTTACAACATTCAGGCCGGGATGCCTAAGGGAAGGTTTTGTTGCAGATGATATTGTCGATCTGCAAGGTAACAATAACTATTCAAACGGCTTTTGCCTTCACTCAAACAACTATATTTCGGCGAACTCTAACAACTCCTGGGAAACAGGCACCATTGTTTCGATGCCCGAGGAAGATGACATCGATCTACCGAATTCTGGTTTCGAAACCAACGATGGGCTGGAACCGGCCTTGCGGTCGGCGGTCTACCGGCTTCGAATTCTGAACCGGATAGAGGATATTATTTCTGGTCTAGCAACTTCAGATCCGCTCTATACCCCAGAGTATATTACCTCAATTGTTCCAATCCCTGTGTCTGGAAACCATCTTGATGAAACAGATTTCGAACCCGGGCGCATCCACATCCTAACCTGCCATGGTAACCCCAAATCAACAATCAATGCGTCTGCAACACTTACGAGAGTTGTGATAATTTCCAACTGTGAACTGAAGTTTTCAGCAGGATCAGTTTTTGAGGATGTGGTCATTGCCACGACAAACACTAATGTCAAAAGTATCAATAGCCCGTCAACTTTGCAGGTGGGTCGTGACGATGGATGCTCAGAAGGCGGCGGAGCACAGTTTCTTACCATGGGCGGCATGAATTTTGCATCAGATTTAAGGCTGTATGGTGGCCAACTTCTTGCGCTTGATGATATTGAATTTTCTGCAAACGCTAACGGTGTTGAAGGGGCTTCTATAGTCTCAGGGGGCGTGGTTTCTGGGACTTCAAATATGAATATGGCCTTTTGTGGAACGGGCATGGAAGGCAACTTTGAAGCCGACTACTTCCGATTGGCCGGGTAACACTTGAAGGCGTATTTTCTGTGGTGTTGCCCGTGCCTATTCGCAAGTCTAATAGGCACGGGCAAATTGCGATACATTTCCTTCGCACCACCACGCCCCATTTGGAAAGTTAATTTAACTGGCTTTCAGCGCCCGGCGTGTTGCCGCCTGCGCATGCGTAAAGGTTTATTAGGTCAATTGCCTAGAAGATAAATCTATACGGCATGACGATTGGTATTGTCGTTAGACGTATATCGCAACGATGGCAGCTTTGGATCGCGAATCCACGCAACTGGCTGTTGCCAAGGGATTGAAAAATGCAGCACCTGCGTAGCACCACCAACTTCACCAAAGCAAAAGGCCACCCGAAGGTGACCTTTAAGCTACTGTTTTAAAATAGTATAATTGGTTGCGGGAGTAGGATTTAAACCTACGACCTTCAGGTTATGAGGCTGAATGGAAAGACCTACAGTCGCAATCGGCGATGGATGCCTTTCATCAGGGCGCGCAAGAGGCGTCGGCAAGCGACGCCTCACCCATCGAAAAACTATCTTCTGTGTTCTCAAAGCCGCAATCCATTTTGACCGCACGAAGTGCGCTTAAAGCCAAAATGCAAAAGGCGGTCCTTGGATATATTCGTGATGGGCATCTGTTTGCCTATGGGTTTGAACCACCACGTCGCATGAATGCGCCGCCCGTCCCAATTCCTCCACACTACTGGCCCGGAAAACCTGATTGGGAGAATTCCGCACTTACCTTTCAAGGCATCCAGCTTGTGGAAGTGAGGCTGACGACACGACGTATTCGAGCCAAAATTCTGGACTTGGAACCCGTTCCCGAGATTGGGGCCGAAATCGGTGCGGGCCGCCCCGGATTTGAAGGCGATATTCTTGAGGCTTACCAAGCACTACTCTCGGCAGGGCAAATCAATCCAAGTGCATCAATCAAGTCGCTTTGCCCTGCGATCCGAAATTGGCTTGTCGAGAACAAACTAGGGCAAGGTTACAGTGCGGAAAATCCTGGGTACGGAGTAATCAGAAAACACCTTTCCAAGTTTTTCGAAAAGTGAGGACAGATCTCAGATGTTCAGGCAGCACTAATTAGATTATTTGCTGCAAACGGTAGCAAGGAGCTCAAACGGACTATTTTTTGCACCGCAGCCTACGTCAACTTTTGGTTCGGCCTTCACATGTATGGTCTTATTTGGCATCCTGAACTATCTTTCTGAGAAAGACATTTAAACGAGCCATTTTATGATGCACGAACCAATTAAATTGGGCGATAAGCTTGCAGCTATCAAACCCACAAAGCAGCTTTTCAATTTTGCCGCGTGGGTGCAAAATGCATTGTATTTATCGCTGAGCCTCACCCTCCTGACCGCAGTTTCCTGTCTGTCCTTATGGTGGGTTTTGATGCGTCCTGATGTGGACAGAAACATCATACTGGTCCTTTTTGCGGCGCTGATTGCACTGTGGATGTTTGTCGATCACCGGCGGCGTGCCATCATGCCCCGTAAAACGGCAACCCATCTCAAGACACATTCCTTGCTTGCCAATGACCGTCAGGGATTCATGTACGATCTGCGATTGGATGCGAAAACCGCCATCTTTGATGGCAGCAATATTTACCACTTTGGGCGCAACAATGGATTAGATGCGCAACCGCT
>MAAC01013423.1_pt1 | contig 58195 bp, 55 predicted proteins | sample 1115981 | NCBI WGS metagenome assembly MAAC01 (sample SAMN04961126, study PRJNA320927) | seawater metagenome | isolation source: sample BD02T64 sea water enriched with oil for 64 days | place: USA:Gulf of Mexico | collected 2013-07-27 | reverse complement strand
GCTGTAGGTACTGGTGGTCATAAAGCCGGTGTATTGATGTCATCTTTTATCGCAGAAGTTAAGTCTGACCTAATGGGTGAGCAAACTATTCTATGTGGTATGTTGCAAACCGGTTCTTTGTTGTGCTTTGACAAGATGGTTGAAGAGGGTGTTGATGCAGGTTATGCCTCTAAGCTGGTTCAGTTTGGTTGGGAAACAGTGACCGAAGCATTAAAGTATGGTGGTGTAACAAACATGTTAGATCGTTTGTCTAACCCTGCGAAGATCAAATGTTTTGACCTTTCTGAAGAGTTAAAGCAAATCATGCGCCCTCTATACAACAAGCATCAGGATGACATCATTAACGGCACCTTCTCTCGTACTATGATGGAAGATTGGGCGAATGATGACGTTAACCTTCTGGGCTGGCGTGCAGAGACTGCTGAAACAGCATTCGAGAAAACACCTGCTGGAGACGTTGAAATCTCTGAGCAAGAATTCTTCGATAACGGCATCTTAATGGTTGCGATGGTTAAAGCTGGTGTCGAGCTTGCGTTTGAAACAATGACTGCTGCGGGTATCATTGCAGATTCTGCATACTACGAGTCTCTTCATGAAACTCCGTTAATTGCTAACACGATTGCGCGTAAGAAGTTGTACGAGATGAACGCAACTATCTCGGATACTGCTGAATACGGTTGTTACTTATATAATCACGCTTGTTTGCCTCTATTGGCTGACTTTATGAAAGACATCAAGACAGATGTTATTGGACGTGGCTTGAATGTTGAAGACAACGGTGTTGATAACGCGCGTTTGATTGAAGTGAACGAAGCGCTTCGCAGTCATCCTGTTGAAGCTATTGGTGGCGTTCTTCGTGGCCACATGGCTGATATGAAGAAAATCGTATAGTGTGAGTTTAGCCAATATTGGTTATTCAATTCACTAGTGAAAAGGGCTGAGGTTACGATCTTAGCCTTTTTTTTCGCTTTTTTTATTGAGAAGAATGTCAGTTTCTCGATATTTATTCAGCGGATTTCGTAGACCGCACAATATTAGTTTTTATTTCAGAATGCACTGTAAATATGTCCCTATAGGCTTTCTTCGGCGTCCATGCCTCAGAAGTTTCTGAAATATAAAATTATATTATGCTAATTCCTCATCCTGAGTCAGCCTGATTTAGCGATAATAACCCTTACTTAAAAAGTCGGATTCTTATGACGCATTGTTCACCTATTCGCCTAGAAAACCTTACTGTGAATTTTGATGACCGTTTTCAATTAACGGATATTAACTGGCAGATTGACCCTTTACAGCATTGGGTTATCACTGGAGCCAATGGTGCAGGAAAGTCAGCATTAGCCGCGATTCTTGCGGGTGTTATTAACAATGGCGCAGAATGTTTGTCGGGAACGGCAGAGGGGTTACCTGTAAGGGTAGGGTTGGTTTCGTTTGAAGCTCAGGCTGAACTGATTGACGTTGAGAGGAAAAAGGATGACGCCGATATTATGGACGTTATCTCCGAAGGCACACCGGTAAGGGAGATCCTGTATGAAGATTGTCAGGATACTGAATTAGCTGGGCAGCTTATCGAAAAATTTGGTCTTGAGGCATTGCTTGATCGTTCTTTTCGCAAGCTCTCCACAGGAGAGTCTCGTAAGGTAATGTTGATTCGGGCGCTGGCCAGTAGACCCGATTTATTAGTGCTGGATGAGCCTTTTGATGGGTTAGATGTTAAAACATTGGAAATGTTGCAACAGCATTTGGCAACACTTATCGATACCGTACCGATGGTGATGGTACTTAATCGTTTTGATGAGTTTCCTGATTTTATTACCGATATTGCTTATGTTGAAAAAGGCAGGTTACAGCATCAAGTTCGCCGAGATGATGCCAAGGCTTATGGAGAGCTGTATAAGCTGCTGCATTTGAAAACAACGGATCTTTCTATCCCAGCGGTAGATTTAGAAAATGCCATTCCCAGCTTGGACCCTGATCAACCACTCGTTCGCCTCAACAATATCACGATTAAATACGATGAAAAGAAAGTGATTAGTGATTTGAATTGGACGATTAACGCTAATCAACACTGGCAACTTAGTGGGCCAAACGGCAGTGGAAAAACAGCATTGTTGTCGTTGATTACCGGTGATCACCCGCAATGTTACGTGAACGATATATTTGTTTTTGGCTTTAAGCGGGGCAGCGGCGAGAGTATTTGGCAGATCAAACAATTCATCGGTTACGTATCCACGGCTTTACAGTGGGAGTATCGGGTGGGCACGAGTATTCGAAATGTTATTATTTCTGGGTTTTACGACAGCATTGGCCTGTACAGTAAGTCTACCGATAAGCAGAAAAGTATTGCTGATCAGTGGTTGGCTTTGCTGGGAATGTCCGGTCGAGCCGATCAGCCTTTTAATAAGCTATCTTATGGTGATCAACGTTTATTGCTAATTGCACGAGCGATGGTGAAACATCCACCGTTATTGATTCTGGATGAGCCTTGTCTTGGTTTAGATGATATGAATCGACAGCTCGTGTTAGCGTTGATTGAAAAGATCTGTGCAGGTAGCGAAACATCGGTGATATACGTGAATCACCACCCCGAAGACCAAATTAGCGGAATTGAAAATTATCTGGCGTTATAGCGGGTGGTTTGCGAATGGTCTAATTCCAGTTTTGAACGGAATATACATGCATATCGTTCGAGTTGACGAACATATGAAAAATCAGTACTGTGATTTTAAATCGACAAATGCACTACAGCGGTAACCAAAACGGTTGAACTGGAATTACCGTTAATAAAGGCTGCACTGTATCTAAAATATTTTCCCAGCTTACCAAGTAATCATCTAATAATAATTCATAAGGAAATTAATGTGTTCACTATTGATCGTCTAAAATTATTTATCTCCATTGCCTGTTTATGTGTTTTAGTTACCGCATGTGGTGGAGGTGGAGGTGGTTCTAACGATGTACCGCCAACTGCTGATGATGAAGTCGAAGGTGATGGTAGTTCTAATGAAACACCGCCAACAGTTGATGATGAAGTCGAAGGTGGTAGTAGTTCTAGCAATGCACCACCAACCGTTGATGCTGGTACAGATCAAACGGTGAATCATACACAAGAAAGCTCTGTGAGCTTAATGGCTACTGTTTCTGATGATGGGTTGCCAGTGATTCGCTGGGTCCAGCTTTCAGGGACGCCTGTGATTTTATCAAGCACTTCAACGGCTGATACCAGTTTTTTAACCACTGGAGTCTTCAATGTAGATCCTCTCGTATTTGAAGTGACGGTAGATGATGGAACTAATGCTGCGGTTAGCGACACTGTTTCAGTAACTGTTATCTCTGCTTGGATGCTCAATCCGGTAGGCCTGCGTTCGACCAGTTTTATGGAGCTAGATAGTCCTCTTGGTGTAATAGTAAATGTGTTGAGCGAAAAGTTACAGACGGTTGATACAGACGATTATGTTTCTATAGAAACAAGGGGGATTCCAAATTATGTTATTACTCCTACACAGGAATTTATTGATAGTGTAAACAACCACCCTCTGGCGGCAACGGCTTTTATTACCGGTTCATCTAATCTGAGTCCTGGTTTTAATGTTTCCTTTGGCTCCGATATTGGCTACAACAGCAGTAATTTGAATTGCAATCTTTACGGAGGGTTCGGATTCTGGCCGCCGGGCTATGATTGTCCAATTGAATTGGCCAAGACCGCCTTCTTTCCTGTTTCACCTACAGTTGCCGCAACAGCGTGTGAAGTTGGCCAGGGTGTTATAGGGCTTTGGGTTAATGGCGTAAGCCTTTATGGCTGGAGCAGTGACGGTGCCAGTTACGACGCTAATTCTTGGTTTAATCTTGCGCCGGTGGCAGAGCAGTTTGATGTAGATATTTGCGGGGGGCATGCAGATCAAGGTGAATATATTCATCACGCTTACTCGAGTTGTCTAGCTACCACGCTCGGCGACGATGGCTCAGTTCATTCACCTATATACGGGTTTGCCGCCGACGGTTATCCAATTTATGGTCCGTACGAAAGTAATGGCACATTGGCAATCAGTGCTTGGATGGTCCGTGATTATGGAGACGCCGTCAGTGATGGCGGCTGTGGCACACCAGGGCTGCGTACATGCGTGCTTATCGACGAATATGACCTTTCAGCAGGCGTTGATACTAGCGTCACTCAAGGGCCCAATATAGGAGAAACCGTTACAACACTTTTTGATAATACGTTGAATGCTGACATTGGCTATTATTTGGAAGACTATTATTTTGCTGCCAAAGCAGCCACAGGGCAGCAACTTGACCAGCATAATGGCCATGATAACAACGATAGTCGTGGTTATCATTACCATACGACGGTGACAGATGATGGTTCAGGTAAGCTGGTACCCGCTTTTCCTTATACGGTAGGCCCTCGTTTCTACGGAGCGCTTGAAGCTAATGCACTGACTACTTGTGGGGCTGATGGTAGCTAAATTGTGCCCCTGGGGCGATTAGTCGTCCCATTACTACGCCCATTCCTACGCGCATGCTTTCATTGTGAAAAATCGTTGTTACAAAAGAGATACAAATATTTAAGTGTTTATGGCGGCTGTACCTTTCCTCTGTACTAACCTGTTCAAGTAGCATGAGAATTTTATTAAGTGCTATTTGAAATGGAACTAATACTAGTATGTATTCAATTGTTGAGGATTTGTCTAATGAAAAATAAAATTTGTTTAATCGTTGGTTTGATATGTTGTTGTTTAATGCAAGGAGCATTTGCTGAAACATGGACCTCTAGTTTATGGGCATGTGAAAAAACTTCTGGTACTAGTGATATCGATGAAAATGACAGGGTCGATTTTAACAGAGTTACAATTTCGGATGATGCCAATTTATTAACTTACTTTAAATGTCCCGTGGATTTGCGTAGCGATAAAGTTATTACCAAAATCCAAGTAGATGTTTACTCCGATACTTCAATAAATGTAATCAATTTAGCTCCAAATGACCCCAATATAGTGTATTCATTTCCAATATGTTCGTTAACCATACAAAATAGCCCAGGCGGCCATGATGTAGTGTCACTTATTCCAGGAAAGTCGGTGTCATGGGGTAATTATGATAGGCTTGAGGTTTCTAATCCTACGCTTCAACCTCATGCGCAGAGCGCAATTTTGTCGTGTAGAACGCCTTATTATGCAGATGTGACGAGGTTTTATGGACTTCGTATCACATATGAAAATTGATTAATAAAATTATTTACGACCTTCTCCTGATGGTAACTATTTGATTTTCTATCGGGGAAATTGCACTAATACCTACGTAACAATCACCGTCTTAAGGCGGTGGTTGTTACAATGTCCGGACTGAAAGCCCAGTATTTTGGCTAAACCCAGTGAAGTACTGCTTAACTTCAAAATAGAGTTGTAGCGAATAATAATGCCCCCTTAGAGAGGAGCTGCAATAGTCTCTAGGATTATATCGGCACTTTTTTTCGATTGTTCTAGCATGACGAGATGGCCTCCATTTAAAACGGTGTGCCCTGTTGGACCAAAATCATTAACGAAACTCTTGCCTTTTTTCCAAGGTAAGACCCTATTTTTATCACCCCAAACAATCATTGTTTTTGGAAAATAGTCTGCCATTCTTAAATTATTTAAGTGGTTTGATTTATACAGTGATTCAATCAACAGTCCCAGATTCTGTATGTTTTCGGGGTCAGTATTAAGATCTTTTAGATGATTTATAGCTTCCTTGGGTACAAGTTTGGGTTGTCCAATTTGGTATTTGACTGCAACACTCGTCATTGGTTTAGGCGTATGGAGGGTTTTCCTTACGCCATTGTAAAGTCTGTTCAATGACGAGTTGGCCCAATGATAAAAAAAACGACCCATTAATCCCAATGTACGGGGGACTAGAACATTAAAGAGAATCATTGCATGAATGCCTTCGCCTTTTACTCGGGTACAATATTCCAACGCCGCACCACTTCCCAGGCAATTACCTACTAGGACAACCGATGTAAGCTTATTTTTCTTGATAAAGATGGATAAGATATCTGCATAATCGGCTAGACCATGCTGCTGTAGTTCGGTTCGATGTTTACCATATCCGGGCCAGTCCACTTGGATGACAGAATGTTTTTCGGACAATATTTCAGCAACAGTTGACCATATGGTATGGTCAGTTCCTGCGTTATGTAATAGTACAATCGTATTGGAGCTTGGCGACGCATTTCTTGCGGGTACTGTTTTATAGTAAACAGGGACCCCATTACAAATAGTAGATTCCATCAATATCTCCATTTCTAAATATACGGTTGCTTGCAACCTGAAGCATGGCTTCGTTAAACTGTTGCGTAGATCTTAATAGGATGTGAAGGAGGGCGCTTGTATGGATCGCTTGTATGGATCCATATATGGGATCGATTGAATTTATTCCATTAGAAAAAAATGTCTAGCTGCTTACGGATATTACTTGGAGATGCTCCCATTGCCTCTGAAACAGTCCGGCTATAATGGGCCAAGTCGTGAAAACCTGATTCATGAGCAACCTCTGTAAAGTTCATTCCCTGAGCTAATAATGGAATACTTTTCCAAAAAGAGACGCTTCGTATGTACTGCGACAACGTGCAATGCATATCTCTTTTAAAGAGGGATCGTAGCCGAGATTCTGATAGATTTACTTTTTCAGCCAGGGTGCTTATCGTAAGCTCATCGGCTCTAGAGCGCTCTACAATATCAATAATATTTTCGACTCTAGGGTCAAGAGCCGGTGTTGAGATGTTCGGATCGCAAAGTGAATAAACAACAGCGTTAAATAGTGTCAAAGCAGCACCTATGGATAGTTCTTTAAAGAAACTTTGTCGGCATAATTCTTGGGTTTTTGAAAGCTCATTGGGTGAAAGCTCCCTGGTATCATTAGGTCCTACGCATTGCATCAAGTCTTTATACGCTGTGGTCGTGATAAAGGCGTCTATGATTGTGAGATCGGAGTCTTCTGCGTAAATGTTGGTCCGTTCTACATTGGGGCCTAGAATGGCACCCTGCAACGTTAACGTTTCATTGTCTTCACGGGTAACAACGAACGGTTTTCCAGAGGAAATTATTATAGTTACCGATAGTCGTCGATATGGGGATTCGTTACGTTCCAGTACGAGTGACAAGTCTTGTTTTAAGAAGTAACGGTCCCAAATATAAATACGAGGACGTGTTATTTTATTGGCCAAATCCCAACCCCTTTATGTATATTACCCTCGTGTATTTTGTGAGTATATATTGTTTTGGAAGTCAGACCTAAGATGGAAGTAATAAGGACTTAACTTGGGTGAGAATACAGTGTCATGTTACTTGATGGATTCCCTCTTTTATCTAGGTTAAGTCTGATTATTTACATGTTTTTCCTATGAGAAAGTTGTATTTTTGTTATTTTTACCCATAATAAAAGTGATAATGATCAGATAAAGTGGAATATAATGCAGCGTTTATTACTCAAACAGCTTGAGGATTGGATCGGTTTATCAAGCCGTAAACCGATATTGCTCGATGGTGCTAGGCAGTCGGGTAAGTCGTATTTACTCAAAGAGCTTTTCGGCAAAGGTCATTTCCCTAAAGTACATGTAATAGATTTTTTGAAAACCCCCAAAGCTAGCGTGTTGTTTGATGAGAACTTGGAGCCAGAGCGCTGGGTTAATGATCTGAGCTTGTTACTGAACACGGCGGTAAACCCCAGCGAAGATTTAATTATTTTAGATGAGGTAGGGGAGTGCCCAAGGGCCGTGCAGGCACTGAAGTTTATTGCCGAGGAGCAACCCAGTTGGTTTGTCTGTGCCAGCGGCTCTAATATTGGTTTGTTAGATCATTTTCCTGTGGGTAAAGTACATGGCTTAACCCTTAGGCCGATGAATTTTGAAGAATTTATTATGGCCTTGGGCAGTGAGCAGCAGCAGGCAGCTTATCAGCTAATGGACAGGCGAGAGTTGGTGCATCGACAATTGTGGCCACTATTGATGGATTATTTTTATGTGGGTGGTATGCCCGAAGCGGTGGCTTGCTGGAAGCGGGCGCAGGGTGACAGCTTAATCGAACGCCGTCGTCGAGTTCGTAAGGTTCAGCAAGATATTTTGCAGGGTTATGAACGAGATTTTGGCAAGTATGCCGGTAAGGTTAATGCGCTGCATATTAATCAGGTATTTTCCAGCGTGGTGGGCCAGCTGCAAAAAAATATCGATGGTTCGGTTAGGCGTTATACTTTTAATCAAGTGATTGAAAAGAAAAAGTCTTATCGTGATTTTTCCAACATTATTGACTGGTTAGAAAAAACGCACTTAGTTTCAAAAAGCTATGTCATCAATCAAAAACCACAATCACCCTTGAGAATGCAAAGAAAGGAAAGCTTCTTTAAGCTGTTTTATGTGGATGTGGGTTTATTGTGTTGTCAATTAGGTATTAGCGAGTCGGTGCTGGCTATGAAAGATATGATGTACAAAGGCCCGATTGTTGAAAATTTTGTTCAAAATGAATTGCTGTCTTACGGACTTAGAGAAAGCTATAGCTGGCATGAAAATACCGCAGAAATTGAATTTGTTTTAGACACCGCAGCCGGTATTGTGCCGATAGAAGTTAAGGCGGGTAAAAATACCCAAGCAAAGAGTTTGAAATCGTATAATTCGCGTTACGCACCGCCCATAACTATGAAATTAATCGGTGCTGTGGGGGGTAACTATACACATCAACGCGTGTTGCCGCTTTATTACACCAAGGCATTAGTGGAATTTATCGAGTGATTTTTCAAATCGACGGTTTTATAAGAAAAAATGGTGCCCCCGAGACGATTCGAACGTCCGACCTGCCCCTTAGGAGGGGGGTGGGGTATCTTGTATGGCTTGTTCTGTATGGGCTGTAGCTACTTGTTTTGATTTGGTGACCGTTTGGTGATCTTGCCAAAGTGTTTGGTGCCCCCGAGACGATTTGAACGTCCGACCCTTCGCTTAGGAGGCAAATGCTCTATCCAGCTGAGCTACGGGGGCGTAGTGACGGGGACTATATCAGTTGATTGATTAAAGTTGAACAGATTCAACTCCAATTGTTTCAAAAAATGTGCATTCAATATTTGTGATGCACTCATATTAGTGGGTGGGGTTATTCATTCATGGGTAAATGCACTTCATTCAAGCACTTGTTGCTCGCACTACATGGGGGCGCTACACTGCAACTCATTGAAATGAATAATAAATGATCACTTACTGATCATGTGAAACAGCAATTGGAACCCCGTTAAATGAGCGCAACGTTAACCCTTCAACAACTTGAATCCTTCCTGTGGGAAACTGCGGACATATTACGTGGCAACATGGATGCATCCGAATTCAAAGATTATATATTCGGCATGATGTTCTTAAAGCGTCTTAGTGATGCTTTTGATGAATCCCGTGAGGGTGTCATTGTCCATTACCTCGATAAAGGTAAATCACAAGCACAAGCTGAAGAATTGGCTGAAGATGAAGATGAATACGATAGTACGTTCTTCATCCCAGAGAATGCCCGATGGGGCACGCTGAAGGATTTAAAGCATGACATCGGTGCCGAACTCAACAAAGCTACTGAAGCCATTGAAGAGCACAACTCAAGCCTTGAAGGTGTGTTGGTTACCATCGATTTCAACATCAAGAACAAGTTGTCCGATAAGAAATTACGTGACCTACTGTCCCACTTCAGTCAGCACCGTTTACGCAATTGCGATTTTGAACGCCCTGATCTTTTGGGTACAGCATACGAATATTTAATCAAAATGTTCGCGGATTCAGCCGGAAAAAAAGGAGGCGAATTTTATACACCATCGGAAGTAGTTCAATTATTGGTGTCATTGTTAAAGCCCCATGAAGGAATGCGTATCTATGACCCCACAGCGGGTTCTGGCGGTATGTTGGTGCAAACCCGCAACTACTTAGCCAACCACAAAGAAAATGCCGCTAACCTATCGTTGTTCGGTCAAGAAATGAATTTGAATACATGGGCTATCTGCAAGATGAATATGTTCTTGCATGGTGTGATCAGCGCAGACATTCGCAAGGGCGATACATTGCGAGCCCCACAGCATAAAGAACACGGAGAGTTGCAAGTTTTTGACCGTGTAATTGCTAACCCCCCTTTTAGCTTAAAGAAATGGGGCAAGGATGAAGCTGATAACGATGCGTATGGTCGATTCCCTTATGGCACTCCACCGAAGGATGCCGGTGACTTCGCGTTTGTCCAACACATGATCGCCAGTTTGAACAATGAAGGTATGGCGGGTGTGGTAATGCCGCACGGTGTGTTATTCCGCGGTTCCAGTGAGAAAGTTATTCGCCAAGGCATATTGGACGATGATTTATTGGAAGCTGTTGTTGGGTTACCTGCGGGATTGTTCTATGGCACCGGTATCCCCGCATGCTTGTTGATAATCAATAAGAATAAGATGGCTGACCGTAAAGGTAAGGTATTGTTCATCAATAGTGAACTGGAATACGAAGAAGGTAAAAACCAGAACAAACTTCGTGAACAGGATATTGCCAAAATTGTTGATACCTTCGATAACTACACAGAGATCAAGCGTTATTCCAAGGTGGTGCCGTTAGCCGATATTGCAGAAAACGATTACAACCTGAATATCCGACGTTATGCAGATACATCGCCGCCACCTGAAATATTTGATGTGCGCGCGATCCTGCACGGTGGCATACCAGTACGAGAAGTTGAAGGTGAATACATTCAGGAAGAAATATTGGCTGAGTTTGATGTGTCGACGGTGTTTGACCGCGACGGTGATTACTACACGTTTAAAACTGATATTGAAAACAAAGAAGTTATTCACGATGTTGCTGGTGATGTAGATGCCAAGGTGATTACGCAGTTGGAACGATGGTGGGACAAATATCGTGTGTCGTTGCATGAACTGGATGATCAGGTGGCGACGGCGGAAGTTGTGATGAAAGGATTCTTGTCGGAGTTGGGTTATGCGTAACGCGGTTCCCGATGGGTGGCAGTATTTAAAAGTTGGTAACGCGATTGATTCTTCGGATGGAGGGGTTAGCGTAAATTCGGAAAATAGAGTTAAAAGTTGTAAAGAGTTTGGGATTCTTAAGACGAGTTCTGTTGTGGATGGGCGCTTTTATCCGCAAGAACACAAAGCGATTTTTAACCACGAACTAGAAAGGGCATCGACAAACCCAAAAAAGGATCACATTCTATTTAGTCGTATGAATACTCCTATATTGGTTGGGCAAAGTGGGTTCGTGGATAGAGATTATGATGATTTGTTCTTGCCAGACCGACTATGGCAATTAAAGGTGAATGAATGTTACAGCCCTAAGTGGTTAAGCTATACATTGCGATCCCAAATTGTTGTTAAGCATATAACTGATGCGGCAACGGGCACCAGTAACACTATGAAGAATATAGCTAAGCCCAATTTAATGGCTATACCAATGCTGTGCCCCCCACTACCCGAACAACGAAAAATCGCTGCAATCCTATCGTCCGTTGACGATGTGATAGAAAAGACCCAAGCGCAAATCAACAAATTGAAAGACCTAAAAGTCGGCATGATGCAAGAATTGTTGACCAAGGGTATCGGTCACACTGAATTCAAGGATTCTCCGGTTGGGCGTATACCGGTTGGGTGGGAAGTTGTTCGTTTAGGCGAAATATACACAAAAATAATAGTGGGCTACGTTGGTAGCGTGAATGAGTATTATTGTGATAAAGAGGATGGCGTTCCGTTTTATCGAACTCTTAATATACGTGATGGCTATATCCGGAATGAACCGGTTAAATATGTAACGACGACTTTCAACGATAAAAATAAAAAATCACAGATTTTTAATGAAGATATTTTGATAGCAAGGGTCGGCGCAAATCTTGGAATGACTTGTAAGGTTACAGGGGTTATAGGTACTGCAAATATCGCGAATGCTATTATCATCAAGTCTGTTAAAACAGCGTCTTCAGATTTTTATATGGAGTATATACGTTCCGATTTTGGACAGCGGCAAATTAATTCGGGGGCAGCTGGTGGGGCACAAGGTGTATTCAATACTAAATTGGCTCAAGAACTTATTGTTCCAGTGCCTCCCGTCAAAGAACAAACAGACATTGCTGATAAGTTGTTGTCACTTGATGTTGTTATCAATCGTAATGAAAAAAAGCTAAGTCACCAGAAAATGCTCAAAAAAGCCTTAATGCAAGACCTATTAACCGGAAAAGTACGTGTCACGGTAGATTAATATGTTTCAGGATGAATACGACAAGGTAGAAGAACCCGCCATTGAACAGTTAAAGCAACTGGGCTGGCAATACGTTCACGGTGCCGAATTAACACCAGACAAGTCCAGCGAGCGTGCATACTACCGTGATGTTGTGTTGGTGCAACGTTTGGAAGAATCCATCAAACGCATCAATCCGTGGATCAGTGAAGAAAACTTGCGCAAAGTCATGCGCGAATTGACCCATCCCGTCTTTGCTGGGTTGATGGAATACAATAATGCCATCTACCAAACGTTGGTCAATTACATATCCGTTGAACAGGATTTGGGCAAGGGGCGAAAAGGTCAAACCGTCAAGGTCATCGATTTTGACAACCCTGATAATAACGAATTTCTATGCACGAACCAATTTAAGATTGAGGGTGTAAACCAGAATATTATCCCTGATATTGTGTGCTTCGTGAATGGATTGCCGTTGGCGGTGATCGAATGTAAGTCACCATACATATCCAGCCCAATGGCTGAAGGTGTCAATCAGTTACGCCGATACGCCAACCTTCGCAACCCTGAGACCGATGAAGGTGCACAGCGATTGTTCTGGTACAACCAGCTAATGGTATCCACATGTCGCGATCAAGCCAAGGTAGGCACCATATCGTCCACTGGGCAACATTATGGTGATTGGAAAGACGCTTACCCGTTCACGGATAGTGACTTGCTCAACTTAGGTAAGCCTGTCGCCCATAAAGTTCAGGATGTGCCGTCACCAGCTTACCTAGCGAATGCCAAAGCCGTAGCCGGTTTGGGTGAAGTGACCGCACAACAGCGGTTATTGGCTGGCATGTTCAATCGTGAAAGTTTCTTGGACATAGTTCAAAACTTTGTCATCTATGAACCTGTAGATGGTCGACTGATTAAGAAGGTTGCCCGGTATCAACAGTTTCGTGCAGTCAACAAAGTGATGGAACGCCTTAAAGCAGGCAAGAATCGTAAGGAAAAATCTGGAGTGGTATGGCATACCCAAGGATCAGGAAAGTCGCTGACGATGGTTATGCTGGCTGTGAAGATGCGCCGTGACCCTGAACTTCAACAATACAAATTGGTGTTCATCACCGATCGCACCCAGCTAGATGAACAATTATCCAATACTTTCCGTGATGCCCAAGGTGAAACGGTGTACAACGCGGGTTCAGTGGCGGAACTAAGAACATTGTTGAAGAAAGACTCATCCGATCTGGTTACCGCCATGGTGCAGAAGTTTCAGGATGCAGAAAAAGAAGGTGGGTTCGAAGATTTAAACCCCAGTGACAAGATCATTGTATTAGCGGATGAAGCCCACCGCACCCAATTTGGTGGCTTGGCAATGACAATCAATGCCGCATTACCGAATGCACCCAAGATTGGTTTCACTGGTACGCCATTGTTAAAAACTCAACAGATGGATAAAGCCTTCGGTGGGTATATCGACATGTACAAAATTAATGAAGCCGTTGCGGATGGTGCAACAGTGCGGATTTTGTATGAAGGTCGGGAGGTTAAATCAGAAGTTGCCGGAGATTCACTGGATAATTTGTTTGATGAATATTTTGCCGATAAGACCGATGAGCAAAAACGTGAGATCAAAAAGAAATACGGCGTGGAAAAAGCCGTTCGTGAAGCCCCTGCGCGTATTCGTTGGGTGTGCATTGATCTATTAAAGCATTACCGGGAACATATCCAGCCCAATGGGTTTAAAGCCATGATCGTGGTTGGCAGTCGTCACGCGGCAACTATTTTCAAGGAAATGCTGGATGAATTAGAAGCACCACCATCGGAGGTGATCATCAGTGGCGATCACAATGATGAACAGTACATTGCCAAGTATTCGGATATTGGCAGAGCCGCGTTCAATAAGAATAAAAAACCAGATATAGCCCCAGTGCGTATGCAAAAGGCGATCATCAACGATTTTACAAAACCTTTAAAGGAAGATCCCACAGCATTCCTAATTGTGAAGGATATGTTGTTAACCGGTTTTGACGCCCCTATTGCGCAAGTCATGTATATCGATCGGAAGTTGCAGGATCATACGTTGATGCAGGCTATCGCCCGAGTGAACCGAACATACAAAGGTAAGGACTGTGGGTTCGTCGTTGACTATCATGGGTTATCTGAACACCTGAAGGATGCGCTAGACCTATTTACCACCGATGATGTGGAAGGCACGTACCAGTCATTAAAAGATGAAATACCCAAGTTGAAGGCATGTCATACCCGTGCCATATCGTTCTTCAAGGGGGTAAAGGGTAAAGATGTTGATGACTATGTGTTGGTGTTGAAGAATGAAGATATTCGTGCCCAATTTGAAATAGCGTTTAAACGTTTCGCAAAACAAATGGACGTTATATTACCGGATGCCGCCGCTAAACCATTTATAGCTGATATGAAGCTATTGGGTAAAGTACATCATGCAGCCAAAACCAAGTATCGTGATGAAGGCATGGACATATCTGATGCCGGTGAAAAAGTTCGTCAACTTGTCGACCAGCACATATTAAGTACCGGTGTTGACCCAAAGATTCCACCAATTGATCTATTGGCGGCAAACTTTAAAGAATCAGTTGATAAAGAAAAATCTTCTGAGTCCAAGGCATCTGAAGTTGAATCTGCGATCAAGCACCACCTCACTGTCAATCTGGATGAAGACCCTGAATATTATAAATCGCTCAGTTTGCGCCTACGGGACATTATCGAAAAAACGGCGGGTAAATGGGATCAGCAATTAGAAATGTTATTGGATTTAGTTGGTACCATTGAAACAGGGCATCAACAGGCGGCAACTGAACTCGGGTTATCCGAAACTGAATTTTCTTTCTATAACATACTGGTAAGTGAGATTGCGCGCGCTCGGGATGATGATGTGCTCGATGAAGATGTTCATGATGAAGTTATCAGCACAACTAAAGCATTGGTTGAAATGTTTAATGAGGCAACAGGTATCGTGGATTTCTTTATGAAACAAGACGAGATGAAACGTGTCCAAAAGAATATCAAGCGTACTATTGTTGAGTGCAGTTTCGATGATCCCGACTTGCGGAAAGCCGTGATGGATCGTTTCATGGATTTAGCAAAAACGAAGTTCGGTAAGTGACCGCGTTGATGAAGCCTGAGTATATCCAAGGCAATGACTTCATAGCAGAGGTCATCCGAACCCAGCGCACCAAGTCCGCTACCATCAAGGTAGTGGATGGCATTGTGTCGATTGTTGTGCCGCGTGGGTTATCCGGCGAACGTATTGATCAATTGCTAAAAGATAAGAAAAAATGGATCAAAGAGAAAGTCACCCATTACAACGCCAGTGTTCCGGTGAGTACCAAGCAATATGTATCAGGTGAGGTGTTTTCCTACCTTGGGCGCAATTATCGCCTCAAGGTTGTTCGCGGTGCGTTTTCGCCGGTAAAGCTCGTACACGGCTATTTGGTGGCTACATTGCCCAATGGTGCCGATCAACCACTGATGGTGCGTAATGCTATTGCGGGTTGGTACCGTTATCGGGCGGAAGAGAAATTACGCGAGAAGGTTGCACGGTATTCTAAGATTGTTGGTGTTGAGCCACGATCGGTTGGGATCAAAACCTTTAAGTCCCGCTGGGGCAGCTGTTCTTCCAAGGGTGATGTTGACATCAATTGGAAGATTATCGCTGCACCAACGCGCGTGGTGGATTACGTGGTGGTGCATGAGCTTTCTCATTTAATGCAACATGACCATTCGCCTAAGTTCTGGAAACTGGTTGAACGTGTGATACCGAATTATATGAACTGTAAAGAATGGTTGAAGGTAAATGGTGGGGAGTTGGGGGTGTGACGACCTTCTTAGTAGGATATAATGCTGTTTTCAGTTACGTTAATAGCGTCAGCTGACTTTAGGGAGTAATCATGACTGAACGACCTAGTAAAGAAAAAATACCCAAGTTGAGTCCAGAAGATCAATCCTTTCTGAATGGGATGGATGCCACGTTTGACGATCCGAACTTCGTTGAAAACTTCGAAAAGGAAAATGAAGAATTCAAACGTAACCATGCAGAGAGACTCAAAAAGATTGAAGAGCAACGTTTAGCAAAGTAGTTATCCTTTTTAAGTGATTTTCGACAGTCCCGTGTGTTATGAATGCTCGTAGATTACGAGTTATCGACGGACATCCTATAATCTCTAATTGCAGTAAATTGGTGCAGGGGCAATGAACCGCTGACCAGTCACTACCCCAAACTATGTTCTGTCCAGAAATTAAAAATCTAAGGTGTGTTCTTCACCTTCAATGCCGACCCAATGTACAGAGTATTCATCAATCGAAAATACTTCATGTTTTTTGCTTTCAACCTCAAGCATTGTGAAAAAGATATCGATAAATGTTGGGTGCACATTACCGTAATTGCCAAGGTCAATAATAACTTTTGTACCATACCCCATGACCTTGGAGGCGGCTCGCACCGCATCATCCAACCATAGGTCAATCAGGATAGCCGCCACAAATGGGTGGATTGGCGTGGACGGGTCAATATACTCACCGGGAACTAATTCTGGAGTGACCAGCTTTGTAACCTTGTTGAGATCACGCAATGAAGCTGTTTTTAGGGTGAAACGATTTGGGCTTATGCGTATATGTAACATGTGTAATACCTTTATTATTTTTATTTGTGGCTTTCTTAATGTGAGTTATCCGATAGCGACACTTAGTTCATCTTCAATATCGGTTTGAGGCGGTGTTGTTTTTATTAGTGCCGAGAGTGCGCAGCGAACCAGTTGAGACTGATTAAGACCTGTGCGATCGCTGAGGTCGGCAAGTTGTTTGCACGCTGTGAGCGGCAATGTGAAGCACTTGCGAACCATATGTGATTTGCTCATGGTGTTTTTACCTTATGCTTGAGGTATGCCTTATTGCATACCTCACTGGTATATATGCAGCGAGTGCAGGTAATTTTGAAATTTGTTGAAAATAATTTGAAATGGATACTGGAAGTAACAAAATTATCGAAACCCGACGAGTGTGGAAGTTGATCGGTTCGCAACCAGTTGGTCTTGTAAATGAGGGGCGTGGGGTTTATTGAGGTTACACAGCAACTCAATGCCCTTTTTACGGGAGATTTGATATCGGTTGGATTTCATTTTGATATTGAAACGACTTTTCGGCGGTATTGGGTAGCCCGGTTGTTCGAGGGGAACTTAGATCGGCGACGAAAGAAATATCCTTAAAGCCCCGTCAAGGGTTGAAATTCATAGAAACAACCACAATGCATGAAGGGTGATCTGGGTTTTCTGCACCAGATAGCGTGTTTTCACTATAGAAAAGGATAAGACCGTGGGTAAGAAAGTCATAGATGCTAAAGAAGACAGTAAAGGTAACATCACCGCCGTGAAATTATCAGGGAACAGCACATACACCCCAGTTGAAACAGCTATGGATATGGCTGACAAGGGGCAGATAGATAATGCTCATACAGTTCGCCCAAAGAACGGTGCGAAAGATCATCTAAGGACCAATCCAGATAAACGGAAAGGTAATAATTTGGATGAAATGGCGAAGGATTAATCCCGCGTTAGCGATACTAACAACTTTATACGAAAAGGGTTTTTATGTTCATTCTGAAAAAAGCGGTAGTAAGCAAATACAAAAGCTACACCAGCAAACAAGAAGTACAACTTGAAGGCGATATAACTACCCTTGTCGGAAAGAATGAAAGTGGAAAAACCGCTTTTCTGGAAGCATTGGCAAAGCTGAATTACTTTACTGACGATGTAGGCTTCAAATTTGATGAACTGCACGATTACCCCCGTAATGAACTAAAAAAATATCAACGATCAGGAGATGACTTAGAAGTTGTTGTTTGCACATTCCAGCTTGACGATGAAACCATTGCTGAAATCAGTTCAGACCTTGGTGAAGGAGTGCTTACTGTTGATGGCTTCACAGTTGCAGCGCGATATAAAGCTGGTCGTGTGTGGTATTCCCTTGATTCCGATGAAAAGAAATACCTTGAAAATCTTCAAGGTCAGTTGGGTTTTAGTGACGATACAAAGTCGAAAATCACTTCATTAGAAACAGTTAGGAATGTTGTCAATCAAGATGCTGGTGAAGATGAAGAATTGACTGCTGTTATCTCCTATCTGAATACCAACATTGTAGGTAAGGCACATGACGGGGATGCCTTAATAGACGGATACCTTATAAGGAACTACATAAATCCACGACTTCCACGCTTTTGGTATTTTGATGAATACCACGAATTACCTTCAAGATTCAGCATTGACGCCATTCGAAATAATACGGTTACTGGTGAACTAACGAAGCAACAGCTTGAAACAGCTAAGGCGCTATTTGAGCTGGCTATGATCGATGTTGAAGAACTTGCGAATTCAACAAACTTTGAATCATTCATTGCTGAACTTGAAGCCACTTCAAATGAAATTACAGACACAATTTTCGAATATTGGTCAACAAACAACAACTTGGCTATAGAATTTAAAATTGACTCGATAACTAGACCCAATAACCAGCCCCCGGAAAAAATTCTTGATATACGCGTCAAAAATAATCGACACAGAATTACATTGCCCCTGAGGAATCGAAGTAAAGGCTTCAACTGGTTTTTTTCCTTTATTGTGTGGTTTAGCAAAATTCAGGATGAAAAGGACAAGAACTTTATTCTATTGCTGGATGAACCGGGCTTGAATCTACATGCTTCAGCTCAAGCCGATTTACTGCGTTTTATCAATGACCTTTCCGGCGATTATCAGATTGTTTACTCAACACACTCGCCCTTCATGGTTGAATCTGATGCGCTACACCGCGTGCGCACTGTCTACGATTCTGATGCTGGAAGCATTATTTCGGACGTAATACAAGAAAAAGACCCTGATACATTGTTTCCTCTGCAAGCCGCACTAGGTTATGACATTGCGCAAAATTTGTTTGTGTCTAAAAACAATCTGCTTGTTGAAGGACCCGCTGACCTTAACTATTTGACCTTTATGTCTAATTTGCTGGAAGGTGACGGGCGTGAAGGGTTACGGAGCGATTTAACAATAGTTCCTGTTGGCGGCTTGGATAAAGTGACTTCGTTTATTTCACTGCTTCGAGGATCAAAGCTGAAAATTTCTTGCTTGCTGGACAGCTTCAATAACGCCAAAGGCGCGCAACGTCTGGATGGATTGATTCAGTCTAAGATAATTAAGGGCAAGCATGTCAGGTTTTTTGATGAATTTGCTGGTGATGATTACGACAAAGCAGATATTGAAGATATGTTTGAAAAATCGGAATATCTTGAAATATTTGGTGAAGCGTTCCCCGATCACAAAGGAATAACAACTTCAGACTTGAGCGATAACAAACCGACAATATTGCTTCAGCTGAAAGCTATCCGTAACGGTAAAGATTTCAATCACTATAAGCCATCACAATTATTATTGGGCATGGGGCTTGGCGCTGACTATTTTTCAAAGGAAACGTTAGATAGATTTGAAACGATGTTCAAGGAAGTGAATAGTTTGTATTAGGAGTATGTGGTTTTTGCCCCAAAATGCCGCAAGATTAAGCCCTTCATAGAGGGGAGGGCTGTGCGTGTTACAATTTTTCGCTAATGCTTAGGGGTTTGCGCTTGTGGGCGTATCCTTGATTTCCCTGCTGTGGTGTCATTCATTGCGCGAGCACCACCAAAGGCTATGATCAGACCAGCGGAAGCTTTGAACTTGATAATCTAATTAAAGTAATGTTGACTGGGCTTCTACCACTAATGCGTTACTTTAATAGCTTTCGTTATGCGCAATTACGGGGATTTCTTGTTAATCTGTATACTGCTGGCACAATAGATTTCATAGACGCTCACCTTCCTTGTAATCCCGAGAGCGCACAATACACCACAAAAAACACTCTATCCATATCGATCAAACTTGCCACATGGTACCTCGCCTACCCAAAACTGATACTTCATTCCTGCACGCAGAAAAAATGGACTAATTCCATTCTTCTTCACATATTGATTCAGGTTTAATGTCGGCACCGGGGTAATTCAACAATTCCTTGGGGTGCACCTTCAGTGCACAAGCAAGCTTTAAAATATTGAGAACTGAAATATTTCGTTTTCCATTCTCAATATCTGAAATATAGCTACGATCCAATTTACAACGAAAACTCAATTCTTCCTGATTTATGCCTGCATTCTTCCGCACCCTGAGTATATTTTGCCCAAACAAAACTAATGGGGGGATAGGTGGTTTAATTGCCATTTATGCCGCTCACAAATGAAAGACATAATCTGCAATAAAAAACAAAACACCATCGACTTTAATCCACATTATTAAATTACCTGTTACAATGTGGACTTTAAGTTACTTTGAGGGGATTAAAAATGAGGAAAACAACTAAAGCAATTTCAATAATGATTATGCTTATGGGTATATCAGCTTCGCTGGTCGGCTGTAGCGACAGCGGTGCAGCACATGACACAGCCGAAGCAGTTATGGGAGCAATGATGAGCAAGTCCGGTGAAAGTGAGGCGGTAAAAACCTTGCTATCTCAACAACCTGAATGGCAATCAGCAATACAGTGCATTGCCGATCAACTGGAAGGCGCTGGATGGACGCAGGATCAACATGATGAGTTCATGTCCGAAACGGGCAATACAGGTGATCTCAATGAGATTAACCGCAACAAATATAACGAAAACGAATTGATCGAAAAGTTTGGCGCTGTTCTTGCTGCTTCGTCATGCATGTAGAAAGGGGTCAGCTATGAAAAAAATATTTTTCGCCTTATGTATGTTTTTAAGTCTATCCACCCTTTGTCACGCCAAGGACGTAACCAATTTCTCGGTTCGTGGTGTGTCGCCTTCGATGAACTCATCCAAATCTTGCGATATGCTGGCTGGGTACTTTATGGACGAACCGGAAATGCGTGACAAGCTGGGCATGGCTTCCAACAAAGATTGGATGTTCAGTATTGACCGTTACCTTCATAAAGGTTCATCAAGTCACCAGAAGGGGTGCAGAGCCGGTTACAAGGTGTATGACAAGTCAATCGGTGGTGCCATGACCAAGACCGATCACATTGAGGTTAAAAGTCAAAATGGACAAGTGTATTATGTTAACAACAAACAAACGTTGAACGTGGGTGGCTCCATTAACGATTGCAAGAGTCGACGCTCAAAAATGGTTTCTGGGTTGATCGGGAAATATGGTAAGCCTACCACTCAACGAGAAGATGCCAAGCGTGGTGCCACGTTTGTGCACGCTATATGGGACTTTAGCGATTCACCATCAGCGAGAATTGATGATGACGGGCACGAGAAGTTTGAGGCATACATTCAGTGTGACATGTACAGTCACAAAACTTCATTCGCCCAGATGAAGTTGGAAACGTCAGTACATTCTGGCAAGGCAATTCAACAATCAAGAAATATGATGAAGGCGAAGAAAACGTTTGAACCGATATTGTAAGCAGCTAAACGCAACGCGGGGTCACAGCCTCGATCCCGCTCCGCCAATCATTTGCACGCGCTCAACAATCATAACAAAAGGAATTAATAGTGAATAAATTATCACGTTTTACTGCATTCATGATGTTGGTATTTTTGGTGCAACTCGGTCATGCACAGATCATTGATCAGAGCCAATATGAAGCCCTTCAGAGAAAAACATTAACAATTGAAGGTAATATGCCAAACCTAGAGCGTACGTTGCTGAGAGACAAGCAGAGGCTGTCTCAAATGAACCCGCGAGCTGGCTCTAGTCAGGATGACATTTTTCAAATAATGCAAAAAAATTATGATGCAGCTGCACTGAAAGTTGCCAATAAAAAAGCTACGTTACTTCAATATAAACAACAGACCACAGCTTACGAACAACACCTGAAAATCCAAGCGCGCAATAATAATATTATCAACCTCAACAGCAAAATTGATGCCACGCTCGCGACTTTGAGCCGCAAAGGTGTTTCCACTACCAGCCCCCAGCGACCAGATGATGTTGCCGCACTGGAACGTATCGAGCGATCACTGGAGGGTAAATTGATTGAGGTCGAGCGCAAGGAGCAAGAAGCGGCACAGTTGGCTCAGTTGCAGCAATCTATTGCTGAGAAGAATCAGAAGCTTGAATCGTTGGGAACGAACCCGCATAGGACAACCAGCGTCAATGAAATTGCAAGTGCCAAATCCTATAACGATAAGTTGGAATCTGATGTTGCTAATGCGGTTACGATAAATGCTGAAGAAGACCGTATTTCTGATGAACGTACTGAAACGGTCATCAAATATCTTTCGATGATATTATTTCTATTTGTCACATTCTGTGTGGTTTACTCGGCTGTCAAAGGGTTGGGACGTACCGCAGTAGTATTTGCAGACTATACGGACTTAACCCTTACATTTGTGTCAATCATTGGATTGCCATTTGTCATTATTATGGCAAATGCGATTGTAACTGATGATCACGGAGTAATTCCTATACTGTTGATAGCGATTCAATTTGTGGTCATTCAGGGCGTCAGCACTCGCAACCTTTATCATCTTAACGGTGGTAACACCATGACCACTATTTTTGTTGCTGTGGGTAGAATGGTGCTCTGTATAGGTTTGTTGAGCATGATTGCTGATTTGTTTAAGAAAAATCGCAGTTTCTATAGCCAAATCCTGACTTTGATATTTAGCATCCTGTTGGGTAAGTTAATATTAAGAATCGTCGCACGTAATGAGTTTACCCCGTTGGGTCAATTTTTCACCAAAACTAAGTTCGTGAATGAATATGATGATCAGTTCTTAACGGAGTATCGACAGCCCAGCACCGCAAACTAAAAAGTAATATACAATCAAAGCACCAGCTTTGTGCTGGTGTCAGTAGGATTACAATATAATAAGAAGGGACGAGTTAATGATAATAAGAACAATAAGCGCGGCGACTCTATTGGCGTTGTCGTTTTCCGCCAATGCATCATTCATTCAGCTTAATGATAATATTCAGGATCACGGTGACTTCACCCGTGATTTATCTAGTAGCCTTGATTGGCTTGACGTTACGGCATCCCGTGACCTTTCCTATAACCAAGTTCAAGCACAAATGTTAACCGGTGGTGCTTATGAAGGGTGGCGATACGCGACGGTTAGTGAACTTGATACATTGTTTTTCGATTTTGGAATGACACCGGCTCGAACAGATTGTTCATATGGCAATGCCTTTTGTGATTTCTCATTGGGTGGTGATAGTTTAATCATTGAGCAAATCATTAACACCATGGGTGATACATTTGACGCTATGGCTGACTCAAGGGGTGACAGTATTGATGCAGCACCTAATGGTGCCGGTTATGTAGCGGGGATTTTGGGGTCACCGTCACATATAGCGGGTAGTTACTATACGGCTTCAGTGTATGACGGTGAATACATCAATCGTGGTACCGGAACGTTCAATCGCGATAACTCAGATGAAATCTATACGGTCGGTGCCACATTCACCCCGGATCGACAGCAGCTCAATTATGGTAGCTTTCTTGTGCGCGCAGTTGAAGTGCCCGAACCCACAGGGTTGTCATTGTTTGGTATTGGGCTATTGGGGTTAGGCTTTGTTCGCAGGAAAAACCGAAGGATATAATATTCACTACCGATAAGAATATAGAGGGAATGAGCAAAAATGATGGTCAACGGGGCGTTAAGAAAACCCCATTGACCACCAGTGTTTTATAATGCTGAATCCAGATATATTTCGTTGACCGTGTTTGTATCATGATCAATAACAAACGATACAAGTAGTGGCTTATCCTTGCCTATATCCAAATAATACGCCGGAAATTCATCATACAAGTAATAGCCAGTATTGGAACCAAGCGATTTAACAATTGAATCTCGAGTTAGATTTTCTATAGGTTCATTTTTTTTAAGAAATGAATGAAACATTTTCGCTCGCGCCGATTCATTACCGGCACGCCACTGAGCTTGGGTAAATTCAACTGCCCCAAGAACTTTAAATTGGTCAATCTGAATTGGACTAGACCCACAACCTGATAGGAACGCAAGCATAGGCAAACAAGATAATATCTTCTTGATCATTTGATAACCCTTAGTCGACCCGAAGTTAAAGCCTTTTGACACTGAGTTGCTAAGTGCCCATCGGAACCACCAATTTTTCCTATCTCAATCCCTACGCGATTATTGTTCAAATCCATACTTTTCTCTGCCACTGGGTTTGAAGGTGATGACTCATGTAGATCCGTAAACTCTTTGGCGTCCGCTTCACCAATGTCCCGCGCCAATAGGGCTGACCAATAACAATGCCTAAACGCATCGCTTGAATCATTGTGCCCATTCCGACCAAATCGGCGAACCGTTTCGTCAAAGGCAATATCTTTATTCCAAGAGATGTAGGTCGCATTTATTGGGTGGGATTTCACGTAAGATTTTTCGGCTTCTGTTAGGGCGTAATACGCACTAGTCATAGTAATTCATCCTTAAATTTATACTGCTATAAAAAAACGAAGAGTACTACACTATTCAGCGGGTATCAAAACTTCGGTATGGGGCTGGTTATTTCAGGAGCACTTGAGCAATTCAGTCGTTTCACCACGGTATTGAGACATTATTCATATCCTATCATTCACCACCAAACACTGAATGGCTATCTTGGTGCGGTCTAATCACACCACCTGCTTCAGCTTCCTTAATATGTTTAGGGCACGCGTAGCAAATCATTCCACGTTGACCAACCTGTATTTTTACTAGCTGTGTATCTTTCTTTATTCTACACCGAGATCGGCTTTTCGTATTATTCGATATTTGGCATTGTTTGTTATCACCGTCAGCAATATTGAGAGGGTCAGGGTCACTGCTTAGCAAATGTTCATTATCACTAAACTCAATTACATCTGGCGTTGGCATGGCTGGTTCGCCATCATCCTTTAATAAGCGGTACACACTGGCTTTGCTGATCTTGAACTCTTTCATCAAGTCTTTGATTAATACACGGTCAGCGCGCTTTCTGCGCATCTCATTGACTTGTTCAGGTGTTAACTTAGCTTTGGCACCAAATTTAACATTATTCATTTTTGCATTTTCGATACCAGACATTTGGCGATCTTTCCTTAGACTGGTCTCAAATTCTGCGATTGCTGCAAGCATAGTGAAAAGCAAACGACCTTCGTTAGTCGTAGTATCGATGCTTTGATCCAGCACCTTAAACCCAACACCTCTATCATTAAGATCAGACACAATTTGATGAAGGTGCAATGTCGATCGAGCTAACCTGTCCATTTTGGTGATTACCAAAGTGTCACCGCGTCGAACAAATTTTAAACATTCCTGTAATTTTGGTCGCTGGGCAGTGGTACCACTGAGTTTATCCATGAAGATATGATCGTCAGAACAACCAAACTCTTTTAGTTGGGAAATCTGTACATCCAGCTTTTGCCCGGTTGTACTGACTCTCGCGTACCCGATCAACTCACCTTTATTAATCATAATTGTCCAATATCTCCTAAGATGTTATGAGAATTACATTATAAGACATGAAATGAGGCATATAAAGTGAATATCTCATAATGTATACAATTTGAGACGCCGGGCATGTTCAAGCCCTTCGCATTAAGCCGCAATATATTCGCATGCGCTGTTAACCACTTCAGGTATGCGACGAAGCATTTTTTCTTCACCACCCACAACATGACATAGAGTGGATTCCATTTGGTATTGATCCATGTGATTGGATAACTGCAAAGCTAACTTGTTTAACCCGGCACGGCGCATTCCTGCCCCGGCAGGTATTCCGTGGTACTCCCCGATGTGCTGTTGTACCTTAGCGGCATTGGGTGTCACTTTCCGTTCCCGGTACATTGAAGGGAAGTCCACTACATTCTTCATCGTCGATTCGACGTATTTGTATTGATCACTGCAAGGATCAAGGGCGCATCGTTGATATTCTCGTGTTTTACAACCAATGGCTTCAAAGAAAGTATATTCTTCATTATCTTGGTATTTGGCGTTAGTGCATGGGCAAAAATAATCTTGTACTGGAGTCCATGAGTTTTTGTCAATTAGCGCGCCATCGGGGATACGCTCTGCCAAGGATGTTACAACCTGCTTATAGTGATCAATTGAGTAGATTGGGGACTTCAGTGGAAATATTAGACGGTAGCGGTTGGGCATTTCTGGTGAGTTTCGAAATGAATTGCAAATGATAAAACTATGTTTTTTCCCATACCCAGCCTCTGACCAGAATTGTTTTGCACATTCATCCTTACAGACAGTCCCGCCATCAATATCAATGACAACAAGGTTTGCTTGTAGCATTTGTTTATGGCTTCGCAAACCACGCCCTGCGGTCGCGCCCTCGTCAGTAAAAATTGAAGGGTTGAACATCAGGGCATCATCTTTGTTAACTACAATGTCTTTTGACAAATCTCGAAATAGCCCAATTAGTTCGAGGTGTGAATCAAATGATTCAATATTCTGATTAAAGAAATCTCCACTAGCATTAAATCCCACGCACAGTGTGCTCCCTTGGCGGGGGCGATCATCGAAATGCACCTTACCTGCTATACTATTAAGAGGTGGGGTGCATTTCGATTTGATGGGAAGCTTGCTAGTGAAATCCAGTTCATCACCACCAATATAATTTACTTCATCTGCACCTAGACCGAATCGCGAAGCGATTCCCCGCGCTAGCGCGTCACCAATAACAATAATATCCACAACTTCGGCAGAGTTCTTGCGTAAATTGGTTCGCATCGCCGATTGAAACGCCCCTTCAACTACAGTCGCAATAGTCACAAATTCTTCATTAAAGCCCAAGTTGGTCAATAATTTGATGTGATTGCTATTCCTGTTCTGGGTTACATTGTGGAAATAGATGGTCTCGTTATCGTATTCATTCAAACCATGTGATATTACTGGGATTCGATTGTCGTTGCCTAATACACCGCCATAAAAATTGTTTGCGGCATAAATAAAATCACGCCCACCAATAAAATCCAATGCCTTTTGATCAATTGCCGCTTGATATTGGTTGCATAAATTCTTTGACCCGTATCCCGTATACCAACCTCGTGTTAAGTAATGTACTCGAACGCGGTCTTTCAGGTGATAAAGGTCATGGTATCGTAGTTTGCTTGTCATTGAGTGAGCCATAGTTTCAATCCCGTGATAATGAGTGAACCAAAAATGCATCATGGATATACCGATGTTGGCACTCAATAGTGTCACACCTTTGAATTTTGATGGCTTCAGCATTGAAATCGCATTTAACCAATTGCCGCTATCGCCAAGCGAATCCCACACATCAGGTTCAACAAACATTTCTTGGTTGGGGTCAAGGATATCCCGAAGAAATTTAAGAAGCCCCTCAACGCTTGTTAATACGTCATCAGGATTAGAAATTTCATCCTTCAACTTTGACTCATTCACTGAAAATAACGGAGCCATGCCACTGCTTGGGTTCACCGTCCCCATAATTACCCGATCTTTTATAACCCCAACATTGCGACTTACATCAAACTCATGATAATGATCAATCTGCACACACTCATCAAAGTATATTTTCCAGTTATCAACCTTGTGGAAATACGGCAATCTTAGGTATGCAGCGTGGGTTATTATTAATACATGACCAAATTTACTAGCCGCCTTCAAATATGCATCAATTACCAAGGTGGGCTTTCGGGTCTTGATGAGTTTTTTTACGGTGCTACGCATCAATCCCATATCCAGCAATGCACTAGCAATAGCCTTTACGTGTACATATTCATTTAACGAGTCTGTATCAATTAAAATAGGTTGGTGCCCCATGACCTGTACAAGGTTAGCTGTTTCTTTCATTACGACGTCGGTAGGCTGCACAATCATGTGATTGTAACGTTTGGCACCACTTCCCATAATATTGCTGGTGATAAAGTTGCACATCTGATGGGTCTTCCCCGAACTCGGTGGGGCATCGACAAGTTGAAGGTGGTTTCGTTGCTCTTTAATCTTTTTCTTTTTTTTGCGGGAAATAAAGTGCCCATTTTTCGCACTTGTAGATGTATTGGTCATTGTGACGAAATCCATTATTATTTTCGGTTGTTTTTATCATTAGTTGTCAAATATCCACATATAAACAAATCCTACAATTGGTTCAGCATCCACCCATTAAAATAACGGGCACGCGAAAGCCGATAGAGAATGTTCCCTTTGGATTCATAATTTATGTGGGGATTTTTCAGCATAAAAAACATTACAAAGACATTCGATTCGGGTTGCCCAAAAAGAATTGGTCTTGATTTTTTATGCTGCATGCGCCTTTAGGGTTTCAACAAGGCGCTTGTGCTGGGCGAGTAATGTGTCGCCAGCACCAACATATTATTGTAATTCTCATTTTGACGCAAGAAAAAGTTGACCCTTGTCGAAATGCATGTTAGTTGACAGGATTCAACTGCTTTTATTTCACATTTGATTATCAGGCAACTATTTAAATACATTTGATCAGGATGCGGGTTGAGCAAAACCTTATGTTTTATTTTGTCATTGGTGTTCGATAAAATCAGAAGAAATTGTACCCGAAGCTCAATAATCGTATAATGGGTGTGTACTTTAGTGGTTATTGTTGGCAATTATTAGGCAAGCTAACAATCTGAAGGTACACGCCCATGTTGCTCGACTTTGAGCCAATCCTGACTATCCATGGTTTTACCAACGCCAATTACGAATTCAATCTGACGACTATCGGATGGTCGTATGACCTCGAATTCGCATTTTTTGATTCTGATTCCTGCTTCGACATCAATCGATGAAAAATAATTCGCCAGTGGGGCAATCCTGATGCATTCATTCGTTGCGATCTGGTAACCCATGCCGGTGATATTTCAACAGCCATTAGAATCTTCGATCAACAGTGGCGTAATGAATTGCGGTATGAGAACCCCACTCGTGAAATTATCGACAAACAGATTAATCAGTCATCCGCCACCATCCATGTATTAACCATAAGTAAACACAACGCAATGACCGTTCTATTAACGATTAAGTAGAGGGTATGTTATGAATAGATATAAAAAGGAAGAATTCCTTAAACACGAGGAAATTCGCAAAGGATTATCTACAGCTGAAATCAAACAGCAGGACAATGAAAAAGCCATTGAAGCAGAAATCAATCAACTTGCCCGTACGATCCACATTGAACAATTCCCAGAAGAATATGATTATCAACTCGACTCATTCGCCGATGCAAATGTCCGCCAGCGTGGAGTGAATCCGATGAATGATGGTTACATTGTAAAAACCAATGAGACCCGCATAAACAAAGGTGTCACGCCCCTTTCTGATGCGGGTTTAGCGGTATTGGATGACAGCTTCAAGCTAGCTTACGCGGAAGCTGAAGCCATCGTACGGGGTAGTGCCGACAAGTAGATACACTGGAGACCCTTGTGTTGTGTTCAAAGTCACCATCACCACATAGGGGCAAAAAACGAAAAAACCCACATACAGACATATCACCGAATGCCGTGAATTATTCGATATATATTTGTGGCTTTATCGTACACGAAAGTTTGATTTCACCAATATTTTTTGAGGTGCAAACTTTGATTAGCCCTCACCTAAAAAATGTTGTGAATGTGACGAGGATGCACCTGACTTGTTTTAATTGCTGCTAGGCTCAATGGTATAGAAAAATATATCTGCAATCGTGGAGCGGGTTATGATCGAAGTGATACATGATAATGAACGAGAAAATAGAAATATCAAAGAGTTCTCTGAGATAGCCGTCCGCCAACTAAATTTTTCGGTAGATCGAGTAATAATCAGCTTCGTCGACACGAAAACAATTGGTGATAATCCTCGTTCAGATAAGAGAACGTTAGGTTCGTTGTTGTTGCTTCCTGATTGTTATAAAGTGGATATTGATAAGGATATACCGAGTTCAGTGCAGGCTCTGACCATTTGTCATGAATTGATTCATGTGAATCAAAACGTTTTGGGGCGATTAGCCCCTGTGGTCGATGGTTGGACGTGGGATGGTGAGTATTATGCAACTACATCAAATTATAGTGAGCGCCCTTGGGAGATTGAGGCAAGAGCCAAGGAGCGTGACTTGCTATACTCAGTATTGAAGGAGTACCGGTCATAAAGGTTTTGGTATGGATTCCTTCGTAACAACTTTGATCGGTAAATATTTATTAAATTGAATTATCAGGTTCAGCTTTCGAATAAAACAAATGACGCTCAAACACCAACAGCCCGATGGGGGCAAATACGATCACAATCAGCCGTAAGGGTAGTGCCATTGGTTCCAATGGTGTTGACCCATCCAGTTCGTTCATGGCTCTTGCTGCAAATATACCAACATTTAGCCAAATGATAATTAACGCAACTGAAAACACTATTGTCATGGTAAATCCTTTTTAAGTTATTTAGTGAGTATATTTTACGGGGACATGAATTTTGCTTTTGATAGCACGGCTTCTCCATCCCACCTGTATGCAACCAACTTGCCACCATTTGCAACGGAATAATCAAGGCAGGCGACATTGTTGGTTAATGGTGCGGGTTCACCGGTAAGCCAGTAGTGCCCAATAAAACACGGTGGTTGATCTTCGGTGTATGTTGGAATTATTTCTGGTATGTCGCAATGTGCTGCATCGCCTATGTCTATGCCGAATGGTAATGCCATGTCACCAAGCGAACTGGCATCGCTTTTCCACCATTGCACTCGAACCGCTGTGCGCTCATGGCGATCTTTATCTTTAAATGACACACCATCGAGCAACTCAACTTCAACACCCTTCAGAAGGGTTTCTATGGCGTTGTAGGTGTCGGTGTCTTTAGTGGATGCTTCAACCAATAATTCTTCGGTAAGTAATTTATTGGGCGCAACAGTTTTAATGTGTTCAACGTGTTTATCGTCCCAACAAGCATGAATTACACGTAATCCATCCAGTTCCAACCATAGCGGTAATGTGTAGAAAAAGTCTAAGACCGCCTGTTTTAACTCAAGGTCAGACTCATATTCATTTAAAAATGCTTGGTGTTGGCTGGTGTTCTTATCCGTGTGGGGTCTCAAATATGCACCATCATGAAGGGTATGGAATGCGAGCGCATTGAACTCGTGGTTGCCCATGACAGCGAGTGCGTGACCATTGCTTACCATTGGTATCACGGTGTCTAAAAGCTGCTTGTGCTGTCTCAAGTGCTCACCACGATCAATAAAATCACCAAGGAAGATTACCTTGCGATCTTCGTGTCGATAACCGGTGTCGCTCATCTGGTACTCAAGGCACTCAAGCAGTTTGATTAATTCATCAGCATGCCCGTGAATGTCGCCAATGATGTCGTATTTTTGAGGCGTGTTTGGTTCGTGGTCAGCGCCTTGGTTGGCGTTCGATTTATCCATAATGGAATTCCTTTTTAATTATTGTTAATGATTATGAACTCAATGGAGCAGGCGGTGTGTTTGGAAATGGTCAATACACGTACTCTAATACCACCGTTGTATCGCATGGTTTCAATATTCTCAAGTACCGGGCTTTTTTGTCGAAGCCATCTATACCACATGTTGATGAGATAACCAGTCGCTTCGTACATGCTTGCACCGGGTTTTAACGGTAGCGTGCATGATATTAAGCAGTTGAAATTACTTGGTTGCCGAAGTGTTTCTGATGTTTCAGCAATGAATGGTGAATTATCGTCAAACAGAACCCCGTTTATTTCATGGTCATATGCAGCAATGGTGTGATGCATATCATCAGTGATCGAAGTGAACCCATGGTCTTTGAGTATGATGGCGTATTCAATTGACACAATCGGTATTCCTTTATGTTGTGTCCAGTGCGGTGGGCGTCTGGAGCTGCCAGTATATCTAAAGCAGCCGTCCAGTATAGCACGATATGCATGCGGCTCAATGGGGCTGCGTTGTCATCGTGTGTGCTTCCAAGTAGCAAAACTACTACCCCCGTTGGTGTGATAAATACCTTCATCACACCAACGGGGTCAAAATGAGTAAGCCGAAAAAACTTTATGTAAGTGATTTACCCACCGAGTACCGGGAATTATTCGACAACCTTTGTAGTTTAATGGAGTTAACTCGAAGTGAACTATTAATGTTGTTGATGGTGGGGAGTGGGGTTGCTGGTGGCGGTGTTCAAGCTGTCATTCCGGATGCTGGAACTCGTGCTGAATGGCGTTCGATGGTGGTCGAACGAGTATTTGAATTCGCCACATCTTAAGGAGGTTGTTTGGTTATTTGTGGCGGCGCAGCGGCTATTTTGTGTGTTTCTACCTATGAGTTTTCATAGTAATAGTGCAATGCGTTCCGACCCTGCTTGTTTAGAGTCGAGTAAAACGAACCGGTTGCATCATTGTCGACTTCTGCTAGCGTATCCAGCTTTTCATGAATATCCTTGCCGCGATTAAACTTGTCCCGGTCGACCGATTTCCGGGCTTTCGTGGAAGGTTTGGTTGTGTTGCTGGCACTTAAGGCATTGTCGAATATAAACTGTTCAGGGGTTTCTATGACGTGAAGTTCATCGTAGTACTGGTGGATTATTGCGGGGCTGTTTCCTACTTGTTTCGCCAGTTGCTGAATAGGTATGACGCCACTTTTTAAAGCGGTAGTAATGTATGCTTTTCTGAAGCAGCCAACATCTCGTTTCTTTCCGTCTTTGTCATACAGTAAACCTGCCGATGCCAAGTGTTTATTTATGGCGCCGCGGCGGCTTTTTACATAATTGCCGCGTTCGTCGACGAATAAATGTAGATCGTCATGAAATTCCCAGCCAAATTCCTTGGCGTTATCCATATGAATGCTTCTCAAGTGTTTGATGACTTGGACGCATTCGGGTAAAGCAACCAAATAACGGCTTTGGTTTTTGCCCCATGCATAAATCTTTGTGTAATTCTTTCCGTCGAGTTTGAACTCTTCACAATCACTAAATTTGATGTTTCCCGCCTCGGTGACCCGAACTCCTGTAGTGTACAAAAAAGAAATGTAGGAAATTAATGCGCGGTGGTTCCGCTTGTGTTTCGGATTGCTTTGGGACTTCATGGTCAGTGAAATTGTGTCCAGTAAATGACGTACTTCATTCCACGTTAATCCGGGTTTTTTTTGGGGTTTACCATTTGAGCTTTCGTTTTTTATAGTGGGTATTTGATTGCCTTCAATGATCCTTTTTGTTCGCGCGTGCTCAAAAATGGCTCTAAGGATAGTCAGCTCCTTGTTAATGGTGTTCCAGCTAGGTTCCTGATTTTCACGAGCTGATTTTTCCCGGGCGACCTTTTTTCCGTCCTTACGCCTGTATTGAATTTTATCCTTTTTTGAGCCGGGTCCGCTAATCCAATATGCTTTGCGCCATGATACAAATTGATCAATTTCGAAATCAGAAATGTCCCCGATATTTTGGGCGCCAAAATAGGGGCTTAGGTATGTGTCTACCGCATATTCCTTTGCGTGTAGTCTCTCGGTCTTGTGGTCTTGGTCTTTTTTAGGCTTGTGTGCCTGACGTTCTGTGTCGTCTCTTGTTTTCTGTATGTACGCATTAGCAATAAGCTCGAATCGCTTGTCGCTTAGCGACATGTTCCGTTTGTTGCGTTGTTTAAACTCAAAATAGAGGTCTTCAGCCTCTTGTTCAGCCTCGTTCGCATTTTTCGTTTTTAGTGAGCGATTAATTGCCCGACCTTTCTTGCCGGGAATTTTAAACTTCGCGTACCAAATGTCTGAAGGTTCCTTGCCGGTTGCGGCATCGTCACGTTGATATATTGTTACGCGCCCGTTTGATAGAAGGCGCTCATTGCGTCTAGTGTTTGCCATGTGATGACCTGAAAAATGATAATTGGTAACGCTTTGGTAACATCATAACGTTACCAAGCACGATGCATCAAGGGGTTGGTGACATTTTGGTTACCAAAAACAACGGTAATTAGAGAGGCTTGAAATGACAAAAAATACAATTAAAACAAATAGATAGGCGGATTTCTTATATTTGGCGCTTGCCCTTAGGAGGGGGCCGCTCTATCCAGCTGAGCTACAGGGGCTTTTTAACAGCTGACGATTCTAGCCTGTCGCTTTGTCATATTCCACTCTTTAATGCGTTAACAGCCTGAATTATAACTATAGGCTATAGTTGTCGGGTGTTATCGGCGTCTCCCTATTGGTTATTAAAGAGGTTCTCAATGGATATACAGTTCACATCGGAAGATCTTGCTTTTCAAAAAGAGGTTCGGGCATTTTTCTCCGAAAATGTTACGGATGAAATCCGTCGTGGTTATACCGGAGGGGAGGTTGATCCTGCCATTATGGTTAAATGGCAAAAAATCTTGCATAAGCAAGGTTGGGTAGCTCCGAACTGGCCAGCGGACATTGGTGGCACCGGTTGGACAATTACACAAAAGTATATCTTTGAAAATGAATGCGCGGAATCTGGTGCACCATCGGTGATTCCATTTGGTTTGAAAATGGTGGCTCCGGTTATTTATACGTTTGGCAGTGATGAACAGAAGAAACGCTTCTTGCCGGACATACTGGAAAGTAACGTGTGGTGGTGTCAGGGTTATTCAGAGCCTGGTGCAGGTTCTGATTTGGCTGCGTTACAAACCAAGGCAGAGCTGGATGGCGATCATTATGTGGTAAATGGTCAAAAGATTTGGACCACTTACGCTCAGGATGCTGACTGGATTTTCTGTTTAGTAAGAACCAGCTCAGAAGGTAAGCGCCAAGCAGGTATTTCATTTTTACTAATTGATATGAAAACACCTGGCGTAGAAGTGAGAAAGATTGACACCATTGATAATCAACACACGTTGAATGAAGTGTTTTTTGATAATGTGCGGGTACCGGTTGAAAACCGCATTGGTGAGGAAAACAAAGGTTGGACGTACGCCAAAGTACTGTTAACGCATGAGCGTACAGCGATTGCCGGAGTCGCCCAGTCGAAAAAAGGCATCCAAAAGTTAAGAGAATTTGCTGCTCAGGAAAAGGTTGGAGCAGGTGTATTAGCGGATGATCCATTGTTTGCCGCTAAAATTGCAAAAGTTGAGATTGATTTGATGGCCCTGGAATATACCGAGCTGCGGGCGATTGCATCGGTATCGGCGGGTGGAGCACCCGGCCCAGAATCGTCTATCTTAAAAATTCGTGGTACTGAAATACAGCAAGCAGTATCTGAGTTAACCATCGAAGCTTGTGGCCATTACGCCCATGTTATTAACGATGGCGAGGCGATTGGCAACGATATGAGTTGGGTTGCATCGGCTAAATATTTATACGGTCGAGCCAGTACGATTTATGGCGGTTCAAATGAAGTTCAGAAAAACATTATCGCTAAGATGGTTTTAGGGTTGTAGGAATATTCGATTGGTGGATATTTGAATCTTGCTATCAGTGAAGTGTTCAGTATCCCCTTTCAGAAACGTCTGCGGCATGGAAGCCGCAGTCGAGTACGCATGGATGCGATCTTTTACGATTTATGAAAGGGGATACTGAACACTGAACGGTCTCCGGGATCTGCGAAATACCTACTCATTACATGCAATTTGAACAAGAGACATATTATGAATTTTGATTTTTCTGAAGAGCAAACGCTACTAAAAGACAGTGTTGCCAAGTTTATACAAAACGAATACAGCTACGAAGCGCGTCAAAAAAATAGCCAATCTGATATCGGCTATAGTGAACAAAACTGGTCAACCTTTGCTGAGTTGGGCTGGTTGTGTGTGCCCTTTACCGAAGAACAAGGTGGCATTGGTGGTGGGCCCGTAGAAATGATGATTATGATGGAAGAGTTTGGTAAAGGCTTAGTGGTTGAACCGTACTTTTCATCGGTTGTTTTGTCAGGCAGTTTACTGGCAAAAGCGGGGAATGAAAGCCAGCAAGCTGAATTGATAACTGGCATTATCGATGGTTCGAAAAAAATCACCTTTGCTTACAACGAATCACAAGCGCGATTTGATTTACATAACGTTGTCACTAAGGCAGAGAAGAATGATCAAGGTTATGTGATCAATGGTAATAAGAGCATTGTGTTACATGGTGCTTCTGCTGACCTGTTGATCGTGTCAGTGAGAACCGCTGGAGAGCCATTGGATAATGATGGAATTACGTTGATGTTGGTTCCTGCAAGTGCGGACGGGGTAAGTATTAAGGCAACAAGAACATTGGATGGTCAGCGAGCAGCAGAAGTCCAGTTCACCAACGTACAGGTTGATAGTGATGCATTGTTAGGAGAGGAAGGTAATGCAGCATTGGTTATTGACCAAGTAGCGGATGAAGCAATGTTGGCGTTGTGTGCAGAAGCGGTTGGCTCTATGGAGAAGCTTTACAAAGATACAGTAGCGTATACCAAAGAACGTAAGCAGTTTGGTGTGGCTATTAGTGGTTTTCAAGCATTGCAGCATCGTATGGTGGATATGTTTACGGCTCACGAGCAATGTAAATCGCTATTGTTACGGGCGGTATTGTCGTATGCCGCTGGTGATGCTGATGTGGCAAAAAATATTGCTGCGCTCAAATATCAAGTGGGTGTATCAGGTCAGAAAGTTGCACATGAAGCGGTTCAAATTCATGGTGGTATGGGTATGACGGATGAGATGAGTGTGGGGATGTATCTTAAACGCATTAATATGATCAATACCCTATTTGGCAATGCGGATTATCATTTACAACGCTTCACAGACCTGTCGGCAGCATAATGAGTGTTGCTAAGCCGGTGTGGCGTGGAAAGAACCTGATATTGGTCGTTTGAACCCCGGTATTCTTACAGTGGATCATTGAAAAAAGAGCCCTTTAATGTAAATTAAGGGCTCTTTTCATTTTCACCTTAGTATTAATAGAAAATGCTTGAACTGGTATGGCAATTTATGGTCCTATTCGGCTTAACCTGATCGAAAATACAATCTTAAGAGACGCTACAGACAGACCATCCTATGTTAGATACCAAGCCGTTATTGTTTAAAAGCTCCACTGATTTTCCCTCTATCAAACGTGCAAAATTAGAGATATTGCAAGTTAACCTAGGTTACTTATGTAATCTCAGTTGTACCCATTGTCATGTTAATGCGGGGCCAAAACGTACCGAATTAATGAGTGCATCAATGGTGGATAAAGTGATTGATGTGCTACGAGAGTTGAATGTTAAGGTCTTGGATTTAACCGGTGGTGCTCCTGAGATGAATCCCGAATTTCGGCGTTTAGTCAAAGCGGCACGAGCGTTAGATGTGAAGGTGATCGATCGTTGCAATCTTACTATTCTAAATGAGCCTGGGTATGAGGATCTTGCAGTGTTCCTCGCAGAGCAAAAGGTCGATGTTGTTGCCTCGCTACCTTGCTATACCGAAGATAATGTTGATAGTCAGAGAGGCAAGGGTGTTTTTGAATCCTCACTTGAAGGGTTGCTTAAGCTTAATGCATTAGGGTATGGAAAAGGTGACCCTTCATTAGTCTTAGATCTGGTATACAATCCTGGCGGCGCTTTTTTACCGCCGCCTCAAGCAGAACTAGCGCAAGATTATAAAAGAGAGTTAGGCGCTAACTACAGCATTGAATTTGACGGTCTATTAACCATTACCAATATGCCTATCAGCCGGTTTGGTAGTATGTTGATATCCAAAGGTCAGTTTGAGGAGTATATGACGTTATTGCGTGATAACTACTTAGCGGCCAATCTGGATAATATTATGTGCCGTAATACACTCAGCGTGGACTGGGAAGGTAATGTGTTTGATTGTGATTTTAATCAGATGTTGTTATTACCTATAGAAAAAAATAATCAACCGTTAACACTTTCTCAAGTATTGGAGCAAAGCTTAGAAGGGCACTCGGTTGTTGTTGCAGACCATTGCTTTGGTTGCACCGCTGGGCAGGGAAGTAGTTGCGGTGGCGCGTTGGCAGAATAAGGGTGAGTGTTGGAAGCCTTATCGTTCCGGTATTAAACGAAAACAGTAATGTTGAGAGAATACTGCTGCCACTACAGCGCTTACGTCAGCGTGGTTGGAGTATTGTTGTTGTGGATGGTGGCAGTACGGACGATACGCCTCACAGAGCTAAACCTCTCGCGGATAACGTTATCTCATCGCTTCCTGGGCGAGCAAAGCAGATGAATGCGGGAGCGGCAGAGGCGATGGGCGACATACTTCTCTTTTTGCATGCGGATACGGTATTACCAACCGATTTTGAATCTGAAATACAAAAGTTCATTGAGAGCGACCTTCAATGGGGACGTTTTGACGTTACCCTGTCAGGTAATCAGTTAATGTTTTATGTCATTGCATGGTTTATTAATACCCGGTCCCGGCTTACGCGGGTGTCAACGGGCGACCAAGCATTATTTTTCAAACGCCAATTTTTTGAAGAGCTAAAGGGTTATGCTGACGTACCTCTGATGGAGGACGTGGATATTTGTAAACGTAGTCGAATATTGTCAGAACCTTTTTTCAGTGACCTCAGAGTAATTACCTCTAGTCGACGTTGGGAAAAAAAGGGCACTTGGAAGACCATTTGGCTTATGTGGCGTTTGCGCTATGCCTATTACAAAGGTGAAGACCCAGCGGTGCTATATAGGAAATATTATTCGTGAAAAAACAACTCATTCAAGTTTTTTTTAAAGCGCCTGTTGAAGGTAAAGTAAAAACCCGTCTAATACCTGAGGTTGGCCTATTAAATAGTGTGGCAATTCATACGCGTTTGTGTGACCAGGTTATTCAATGTGTTGCGGGGTATGCAGGGCAGAGTGAAGATGTTGCGGTTCAATTTTGGGTAGACCTTGATGTTGACCATACCTTTGTACAAGAAAATGCGGCACGTTATGGCGCTGAAGTTTTTCAACAGCAAGGGTGTGACCTTGGCGAACGAATGCAGTTTGCAATGACGCGTGGATTGATGGCGGCAGATCAGGTCGTTATTGTAGGGGGAGATTGTCTTTCTTTATGCGATCGGTATTTAGCGCAAGCGTTTGAGATATTGGAAAATAGGGATTTGGTTTTCGGCCCGGCAGATGACGGTGGTTATATCCTTATTGGCTCTCACGGTTTGGAGGAAGGTTTTTTTAAAGGTGTTCAGTGGGGCGAAAGCACTGTGCTTGCATCATCGATTGATTGTGCTTGTCAATCAGGTAAAAGCTATGGCTTATTAGAAGAACGTTGGGATATTGATACTTGGGAAGATATTCAGCGTAATGCGCCGCAGTTACTTGAGGGATTGGTGTTGTAATAGAATGGGGTACTAGTGATATACTATCGTTAGCAATTTGTATTTCCACCCTTTATATTTTTACACCGTGTTTTTCTTTACGTTGAAGCTGAGTGATATAACGGTTTAGTACTCTCTCATTTGCACCATCCATATCGGAAAACTTTATACCAAGATAGGTGCACTTATCTTTAGTGTCGTATATCCAGTGCATTAGTCTGGCGCCACTATGCATTGAGTAACCATCCGTTAATACCAGTTGGCATGATATATATTCTTCGCCCCGTTTAGGTCTGGGTTCGATAAGCCCTGCCAATTTCATCCGGACCCCTTTGGAGGACAAATCGACAATAGTGCCAGAGATAACCGGGTTAATGGCATGGAGTAGGCTGATTTTTATGGGGGTGGCGCTACTGATGCGAACACGAAATGCATCACGTAGTTGAGTGTTCTCTACTCCTGGAGGAAACTTAACGATATGAGCATAGCCAGATTTTGTATTGACAGTCTTTTGATATTCGCAGGTAAACTGACAATAGGTCCCTTCATGAGTAAGTGAAAAGTGAAGCAAGTCCCCGTGCTTTAAGTTTTCCTCATGCATGTTGGGAGAAAATTGGTCAAATGCAATGGTCCTTTTTTTCTCATCAAGCGTAATAATACCGGAATGAGCAATACCTGCTTTTTTATTAACAGAGCCATCCGCATAACAGGTTTGTACCGTAATGAGATGGTTTTCGTGAGCAAAGCCACCTAAATGCCGAACAATGGCTTTGGCATTGTGGTTAATGTTTTTTTGAGAGCCTAGTTTGGGATTATCATCATCGTTCTTTGATAAAAAGCGCCCAATGAAAGGTATTTGCATATAGGATTTATCTTGGTTTTGAGGTGGAGTAGGTCAGTTGAAACGCATTGTTACGTTATCAGTGTAGCAAAGTTACGGCAGAAGGTTGCCGGGTGGCAACGCTGCCGTTAGGCCATTGCTAGACAGCGGGTGGATTCAAGGGAACCTGTGCGTCCACTTTTGGTATAGATGCTTTGTTGAGGGGATTGGCCCTTCATTAGCCCCATTAAACGGTCAATGGCAATTTGTGAGTGAAGCAGTATTTTCCCATTGATTTTGTTCAAACTGTCGCATTGCTGCAGGCTGCTTGTAAGTTGTTCCCAGAGCAATGTGAACTTCTTTTGCCATTGGTATGGAATAAGCTTTAAAAACGCTAAAAACCCTTCATTATCCCCTGCAAAGCCCATGGATTGCATCATTGTGCGCCGCTGTACATCGGTTGATTCAAGATCGACTAACGTGCGTTGTTTGCGGGCCAATATATCGCTATAAGTATTAAATTGGCGTAGCTCAAGAGATTCGCGCTCTTCTTTTAATAGTGATACTAGATGTGTACTGAGATTGCGATCTCTCTCTAGTATCTTTAATAACGATTGTGCTTGAGTCGGATCTATTTTTGTCGCCATGAGGCTCTCCAAGATCATATTAGTAAAACTAATACATTAGAAAGCAAGGAGTGTGCCGACTGCCTGTGTCAGATTGGAGAATAAGTGTTTTTTTTGCTAGAAATACGGTCTAAGGGAAAGCTATGGGGAAAGGGGGTACTAAAGAGCCGCAAAACGTGAGTTGAGTTAAGTGGGTATCGGAGGCATCCGATAATGCGACTCTTTGTATGTACTGTTCGTATTTAAAAACGCGTATTTAGAATAAGTCATCCGTGCCGATAAGCTTATTGGCGATACTTTCCGCGTTGGGCTTAAAAGACCCATCGTTAATAGCTGCCCTAATCGCATCGACTTTGGCCTGATTTATGGGTGCTTCCGTACTGACTTCAGTTGCCAGTTTGCTAAGTGACTTAGCTTCTGCACTGATAACCACAGTCTCTTTACCCAAAGAGGGGGGGCTTGATGGTTGCTCGGGCTTGCTTTCAGCTTTGCTGGTTTGCCCGACCGTTTTTGCTTTACTACTACTACCGGCGTGACCGGTATTTAAACCGTTGATTTCCATGCTCATTTCGGAATGCCTCAAAAAATATTGTTTTAACTCATAAATTGTATCGGCGTCTTGAGTTAAAGCTTTAGCATAAAGTTTAATATTTTCATGGAAAATAACAAATTTTTAGCACTACTTGCTTATTCTTTTTGCCGACTATGTTGTTGTTAGCGTAATAAATTCACACGGTTTCTTTTTTTTGTCGTTATAAGTTATTGTTATAGTAGGGTATCCATAAAATAGTAACGTGTTATAAATTAATGGTTATTTGTCCAGGAGCTGATATTCGACCCTCTACTATTCGCCGTGTTTTACTATTTTTCACTTGAATCAGGTCACCAAGACTGCCATCGGTGAGGGCAACTCCCATTGCTTTTATGGATAGGCCTGAGCCTATCGCTTGGATTGAAATACTTTCTCCCTTATTTACCAGTTTTGGTGTGCTAAGGGATTGCGGCAGGATTACTCGATGAGAAGCAATGCTACGTTTTGCAATGGAGCCTATAACAAGAGCGGGTTTTGAGAAGTACCCTTGATTTAATCGGGTAATATCCCGCTCTTCTTTAGCAACGTTGCCGGCGGTAATAATTTGCCCCCTTAGAATGTGTTGTGTGGCAACAACGACACTCTCATACGCTTTCAACTCAAGAGGGACGTGGAGCGACCAGTTCTTCTGATCAAAGCAGGATATCTTTAAGGTAAGTCTGCCGAGTTTTTTACGTGTAGATGTTGGTTTTACGTCAAGTGGTGTATTGCAGGTGGCGAGCTTAAGTCGCGGATCTAAGTGCGGAAAAGTAGTGTCTATTCGGCTATATCGTTGATTTTCAGTAAGTTTTTTTGAAAAGGCGGTAACAGCAGAAAGAATTTGAGTTTTGGCGTTGGTTTTTTCTTCCGAATTGGCGTTGAGAGGTAAAATAAGTACGCCACAGATTATATAGATGCAAGAGGCCATAGAAAGTAATGCTCTACGCCGTATTAAATTTACCCAGAATCTGTTCATTTAACTGTTTTCGCCTATGCTCAAAAGTATGTGACGGTTTTCAGAATGTGTTTTGTCAAAAAGCCTTGATATAGTCAATTTTATGACATATCTGGTGGCATTGCCCTCATTATTCTGAAGATGATAAAAGCTTAAGCAAAGCTTGTGCCGACTTACAGATTGATGGAGTCAAATTATGGCTGGTGTTTTAGACGCAGTCGATCAACGTACCCAATTGGTGGGACAGAATCGATTGGAGTTATTGTTGTTTAGACTTGGCGGAACCCAGATGTACGGTATAAACGTATTTAAGGTTCGCGAGGTACTGCAGTGTCCCAAGCTTACGGAGTTGCCTAAACGTAATCCTGTAGTAAGAGGTATTGCCCATATTCGTGGGGGAACTATTTCTGTGATGGATATGGCTCTTGCTATGGGGAGTGCACCGTTAGAAAATATGGACGACTGCTTTGTTATTATTTCTGAATACAATATGGCGGTGCAAGGGTTTCTTGTAAAAGGCGTTGAACGTATTGTTAACCTCAACTGGAAGGATGTACATCCACCACCACGGGGGACGGGTAAAAATAACTACCTGACTGCAGTAACAGAAGTTGATGATAAAATTGTTGAAATTATTGACGTGGAAAAAATTCTTGCGGAAGTTTCGCCGATGAATGAAGTAATTGGCGAAGGTATTGTTCGGGAAGAAAAAGTTGCTGTAACGAAGACAAAAGCGCTTTCTGTACTTATTGCGGATGATTCCAGTGTTGCAAGAAAGCAGATAAAACGCTGTGTAGAAAAGTTGGGGATTGCTACCCATGTAGTAAACGATGGCAAACAAGCACTTGACCATTTGAAAGCATTGATAGAGGAGGGGGTTGATCCGAGCGAGCGATATGTCTTACTGATTTCTGATATTGAAATGCCAGAAATGGACGGGTATACGTTAACGGCGTCCATTCGAAGTGATCCTATGCTTTCTAACTTATATGTCGTTCTGCATACGTCTCTAAGTGGTATTTTTAACCAGGCTATGGTTGAAAAAGTGGGTGCTAATGATTTTCTTGCGAAGTTTAAACCGGATGAGCTGGCGACACTTGTACAAAGTCGTATTGATGCAGTATTGGATGTGGATGCATAACGATGGTATTTAAAACAGGATCGGCCTCGGCGTATAGCGACAGTGAATACCGCAGTTTTCGCGAGTTTTTAGAAAAAAGTTGTGGCATCGTATTGGGTGAAAATAAAAATTACCTTATTGATAGTCGGCTAAGGCGGATTATACGGGATAATGGTATTACATCCCTGTCCGATCTTGTGCGTAAAGTGGATCGTGCGGGGAAAGATCCTTTAAAACAGAAGGTGATTGATGCGATGACGACAAATGAGACCTTATGGTTTCGTGATCGTCACCCGTTTGAGTTCTTTGGGAATGTTTTGTTGCCAGAATTAGCAGAGACGGGGCAGCCTGTGAACATTTGGTGTGCCGCTAGCTCGTCTGGACAAGAACCTTACACCATATCAATCTGTGCGGAAGAGTTCAAAAAGAGGAATGCAACAAAGTCTGGGAAAGATGTGTCTGTTATTGCTACTGATATTTGTACGGAAATATTGGAACAAGCAAAGTCTGGTGTGTATGAAATGCTGGCGCTTAATAGAGGTATGTCAAACGACCGTCTGAACCGCTATTTCATAGAGAATCAGCAGGGTCAATGGAAAGTTAAACCAGAAATACAGCGCCGTGTTGAATTCAAGCAATTGAATTTGAAAGAAAGTTTTAGTGGGTTGGGGCGTTTTGATGTGGTGTTTTGTAGAAATGTACTTATTTACTTTTCATCAGAATTACAAAATCAGATTCTAAAAAATATTTATGGAGTACTAAAGCCAGGAGGTTATTTGTTTTTAGGAGGGTCAGAAACACCGCGTGGTCTGAATGATTATTTTGAAGTGCGTTATTATACTCCGGGTGTTGTATATAAGAAGAAGTAAGATCCTTCTTTAACGTATATTTTTTCCTCTTTTCTCCCTGCCTATTTTCCCCCCGGTAATTCGTTGCCTCCTCTACTGCCATAAAGTTGCCCATTAGGTTGCCGCTTTTACGCCTTCATCCGCACGACCTCTTTATATTCTGTTCAAATTGCATGGATTTTGATAAGAAACTAGCACTTATAGAAAAGTAATCGTTGTTTTTGTTCTTGGCACACAGGTTGCATTATTAATTGCGAGGATGAGGAAAGGACAGTTTTCCAAGGATGGGGCCTCACTAATTTAATGAAGCTTGGTGTAAAAAGAGGGTGGTATTATGGGAATTAGTTTCGATAAAGCGTTTGGTATACGTGATGATGCCCTTACTCTCAGGTCTGAGAGAGCATCAGTATTGGCAAGCAATATTGCCAACGCTGATACCCCAGGTTACAAGGCAAGAGATATTGATTTTCAACAAGTGTTGAAGACGATGACGGGAAAGCCGGGTGGAAGTTTGCCTATGACCTCCTCGAACAGCGGACACACCAACGGTTTACTGAGTGCAGATTCCATTAATGGCTTGCAATATCGTGCTGAGGTTCAGCCCTCTATTGATGGCAATACGGTAGATCTTCAAAAAGAAAGAACTGAATTTGCACGAAATACCATGGAATTTAATGCTGCTTTTACCTTTGTTAATGGTAGCGTTCGCGGTTTGATGAGCGCGATTCGGGGAGAATAATTATGTCATTGATGGATGTATTTGATATTGCCGGTAGTGGCATGAGCGCACAAACGGTCCGCTTAAATACCACAAGCTCCAATATTGCCAATGCTGAAAGTGTTAGTAGTAATATGGGGGACACCTACCGAGCACGACAGCCTGTATTTGCCACCCAGTTTCAAAATGAATTAAAGAAAGATTCTTTTGCATTTAACAATGGGTTAAATGCGGGAGGTGGCGTTAGAGTTGCCGGTATCGTAGAAAGTGATGCCCCTTACCAATTACGGCATGAGCCTCACCACCCAATGGCAAATGATGATGGTTACGTTGCTTATCCTAATGTCAACGTAGTGGAAGAGATGACGAATATGATCAGTGCCTCTCGTTCATTTCAAACCAACGCAGACATGATGCAGTCTGCGAAAGATATGATGCAACGAGTACTGCAGTTAGGCCAATAGCGAATACTAAACACATTTAAATACCTAATGCCCTTATAACAAGGGTGCAGGGGAGAAAAGCAATGAGTATCAGCGGAGTAGACAGTCAGAATCCAGCACTTTCAGGTCTGTCCATTGATAATGTGCAGGTTGAGGAAGAAGAAACCGATCAGGATATGTTTCTGAAATTAATGCTTGCTCAATTGGAAAATCAAGATCCTTTAAAACCACAAGATGGAACGGAATTTTTGTCACAGATGGCTCAGTTCAGCACGGTAGAAGGTATTGGTAATTTAAATAAAGGTATCGATGAACTCAACGGATTATACCGTTCGAATCAGGCGCTTCAGGCAACTGCGTTAGTAGGACGAGATGTCTTGGTGAGTGGTAACGTGGGTTACTTGGATGCTGCAAATTCGCTTAGTGGTGTCATTCACCCTGATGGTGTTGCTGCAACGGATGTTCTTGTGTCTATTAAAGATGCAAGCGGCCAAATAGTTAAACAAGTAAATATTGGCTCAGTGTCTTCTGATGATGAACCTTTTGAATGGGATGGTACTGATGAAAACGGCCAACGTTTGCCGGTTGGGGCTTATACCATGGACATTACTGGCCGAGTTGCCGGTGATGTAGAAGTAATGCGAACCAGTATGTATGCAAATGTAAACAGTGTCAGTATCGTGAACAACAATGGTGACATGTTATTAAATCTTAGCGGCCTTGGCCAAATAAGCTCAAACAGTATTCAACAGGTACGGTAATTTATGCTGCTATTGATGATGTAATATACATCTCAATCGTAATGTAGAAAAACTGTCTTGTTGTTGGAGGGAGTAGAATATGTCATTTAATACCGCACTGAGTGGGCTTAATGCCGCTCAATCTGAACTTGAAATTCTTAGTAACAACATCGCCAACGTTTCAACGGCAGGTTTTAAAGGGTCAAGGGCAGAGTTTGGGGATATTTTTGCCTCCTCTGCATTTGGAGGGGGCAGTACTGCGGTTGGTAATGGTACGTTATTGCAGTCGGTGAGCCAGCAGTTTACCCAGGGTAATATGAACTTCACATCCAATACCTTGGATATCGCGATCAGTGGCCAGGGTTTTTTCGTGATGGCGCCTAATCAAGGAAGCTCTGAACGAGTGTTCACTCGTGCGGGAGCGTTTGGTGTAGATGCAAGTGGTAATGTGGTAAATACATCGGGTCAGTTATTGCAGGTATTTCCCGTAAATGAGAATGATGGCACAGTACAGTCGACGTCATTAAGCAGTACGCAAAATTTACGATTACCTGAGTCGGCGGGTATACCGCAGCAAACGGGACAGGTGTCACTTGGCGTAAATTTACCATCGGATACTGCAGGTTTGGATATTACACTGTTTAATCCCAGTGATAATTCTACCTATAGTTCATCGACTTCGGCGAACGTATTTGATTCGCAAGGCGAAAGTCATGTGGCTACCGTGTATTACGTTAAAGATGCGGCTTCAGCAACGGGTAATGAGTGGCATATGTTTCATTATATTGACAATGAAGCAGTTGATATTGTTGGTGGGGATATTACGGCTCAAACTGCAAACGCTGCGTTGCCGCGCTCTGCCATCATAGAATTTGAAACCAATGGTTCATTTGACCCATCAATTAGTCCAACGGTGCCAGCAACAATCACAACGGTAGCATTAGGTACAACAGGGGCCAATCTTACTGAATGGCAGGCGGGTGTTGATGGGACGCAACAAATAACCTTCAATTATGACCGAACAAGCACAACACAATTTGCTTCTGCATTTACCGTAAACACGTTGTCACAAGATGGTTTTGCTATAGGGCGGCTAACGGGGTTAGATGTCAGTGATACCGGGGTCATTCGTGCAACTTATACGAACGGCCAATCAACGGCCGTTGGAAAAATAGCCTTGGCGCGTTTTCCAAATAGCCAAGGTCTAGCGCAAATCGGTAATACAGCCTGGACACAAACAACCAACTCCGGCGAAGCATTGCCGGGTGAGTCAGGGACCGGTACATTTGGGTTGATTCGGTCTGGGGCGCTAGAGCAGTCTAACGTGGACCTTACTGCTGAGTTGGTAGGATTGATAACGGCGCAGCGAAACTTTCAGGCTAACGCAAAATCTATTGAAACGGCCAATGCGATAACGCAGACAATTCTCCAGATCAGGTAACGTTATTTTTGAAATAAGCCGGTGCATAGCGCCGGCCTATCATGCGTTGTATATTGCATGATGGTGTCCAATTCTTCTTGGTTTTTTACTTCTTAATCTTTTACTTCCTAATAATTGAAATCGCGAAATTATGCCATCAGCTATTGCGAATTAATTTTCATGTAACAGGAAGTTGGCAAAGTCTTTGCAGCTTACTCATTAATAGTCACATTAAGTCAGGATCATGGCGCGAGGTTTACTGAACGCGAACAGTGGTTCCAAATGTAACAGGGTGAGTAATGGATAAGTTTCTGTATATATCAATGACGGGTGCCAAAGAGGCGATGACGTCGATGACGGTGCGAGCGAACAATCTAGCCAATTCATCAACGACCGGATTTAAATCAGATTATAACCAGTATCGTACTATGGCTGTGTTTGGCGGTGAGTTGCCTAGTAGAGCCTATGCCATGTCTGAGCGCCCAGGGACCGATACCACAGAGGGTTCCTATATTACGACGGGTCGAGACTTAGATGTAGCCATCAATGGTAAAGGTTGGTTTGCGGTGCAAACCGCCGAAGGGAAAGAAGCCTATACAAGGGGAGGTGACCTTAAGCGTTCACGCGACGGAATTGTTACCACGAGTACCGGGTTACCTGTGATGGGAAATGGTGGTCCAATTTTTTTACCAGAATATGAAAAGTTGGTTATAGGTACAGACGGCACTATTTCTATTCGTGGGTTGGGTGAAGATCCGTTAGCGTTAACCCAAATTGATCGTTTAAAATTGGTGAATGGTAGTGACGGATTGCTAGAGAAAGGTCTCGACGGATTGTTTCATTTGAAAGATAAGAATGCGGGCGAGCTGGATGCAGATATTGGCGTCACTCTTGTTAGTGGTGTGTTGGAAGGCTCTAATGTGAATGCTGTTGGTGAACTAACCGAGATGATTTCTGCATCTCGGTTGTTTGAGATGAATATAAAGATGATGGAAAATGCAAAAAGTAATGACGAAGCTGCGGCACGGATCCTGCAGGGATAATTGATATTGAATAAAAGCGCCAAAAAAATAAAGATGTTGAGAGGAGAGTGTTATGAACAGTGCATTATGGGTGAGTAAATCTGGATTGAGTGCTCAAAATACCCGTCTAACGACAATATCCAATAACTTGGCAAACGTATCAACCAACGGCTTTAAACGAGATCGTGCGGCTTTTCAAGATTTATTGTATCAAATAGATCGTCAACCAGGTGGGCAGTCGTCGCAAGATACTGAATTGCCATCAGGTTTGCAACTAGGAACGGGTGTTCGTGTCGTTGCTACACAAAAGCAATTCACCGAAGGTAATATTGAAATCACGGAACAGGCATTGGACGTAGCTGTTAATGGTCGCGGTTTTTTTCAGGTACTTAACCCAGACGGCTCAATTTCTTATACGCGTGATGGGCAATTTCAATTAAATAATGCTGGGCAGTTAGTTAATGCGCAGGGGTTAACGATTGAACCTGCTATAACGATTCCTGATGGAACGCAGAGTATCACCATTGGAGTGGATGGGGTTGTTGGTGTTGTTGATGCCGCAACGGGAACAACAACACAAGTTGGTAATTTGACGTTGGCAGATTTTTCTAATCCTGCAGGATTAGAAGCTCAAGGTGGAAATCTTTTTCGAGAAACGGCAGCAAGTGGTGCGCCTGTTCAAGGTGAGGCGAGTCAAGGTGGATTCGGTTCGTTGATACAGGGAGCAATAGAAGGGTCAAACGTTAATGTTGTTGAAGAAATGGTAAACATGATTGAAACACAGCGTGCTTATGAAATGAATTCAAAAGTTATTTCAACCGTTGATCAAATGCTTCAATTTGCGAGTCAGAATTTATAAGCGAGGGCAAGATGATGGCTATGCTAACAATCATAAAACGATTAAAACATGGAGCGTTAAATGTGGTTCGATTATTAACGCTCTCAATGTTCTTTGTGATTGTTGTTGGCTGTTCAGTACAACACCCTGCGCCAAATGATCCTCGTTATGCTCCTGTTGCCCCAATAATTCCGAGTCCAAGCATGCACTCTGTGGGTTCCATTTATGCCAGTGGGTCAGGTGTAGCATTATGGGAAGATAAACGAGCAAGAAGAGTAGGGGATATTGTTACCATCCTACTGGAAGAAAAAACGTCCACCAAAAAGTCCGCAAAAACAGGGATTACCAAAGATGATACAAACGATATGTCTGTGGCATCTTTGTTAGGTACGGTGCCAAAATTCACTTTGCCAGGATTTATTAACAATAATGTGACACTTACACCAACTACCTCAACATCCAATAAACGAGATTTTGAAGGGGACGCTAGCGCGGATCAAAGTAATCAGCTTAGTGGCAGTATTACGGTGACAGTCATTGATGTGTTAAGTAATAGCAATTTGGTGGTGAGAGGTGAAAAGTGGATGACCTTCTCTGAAGGAGATGAATTTATTCGAATAGAAGGCATTATACGAGCATCCGATGTAAATCCTGATAATACCGTGCTATCCACTCGACTAGCAGATGCGCGAATCACCTATAGCGGGCACGGCCAATTGGCCAATGCACAGCGTCAAGGTTGGTTGTCAGAGTTCTTTAGCGGTAAATACTGGCCATTTTGATGGAAAAGGGGGGCAGCATGAGAGTATTTAAAACCAATGTATTGCAGCGATTATTGTTTGTTGTTTTCGGTGTTTTTCTGTGGGGTGTGGCTAGTCAGTCTGCATTGGCTGATCGTTTAAAGGACATAACACAAGTGCAGGGTGTTCGGTCTAATCCTTTGATTGGCTACGGCCTTGTTGTTGGTTTGAATGGAACCGGTGATAAAACCAGCGGTACACCCTTTACTACGCAAACCTTTAAAAACATGATGTCCCAGTTTGGTATTTCTGTGCCAGAAAACCTTAATCCTAAGTTAGAAAATGTAGCCGCTGTTGCCATTCATGCAAAATTAGCTCCCTTTGCCAAGCCAGGGCAGTTATTTGATATTACCGTGTCATCTATTGGTAACTCAAAAAGCTTGCGGGGCGGAACATTATTAATGACACCCTTGAAAGGCGCTGATGGAAAGGTTTATGCATTGGCCCAGGGTGATCTGGTTGTTGGCGGCTTTGGTGCTGAGGGCAGTGACGGGTCAAAAATCACGGTGAATATCCCTAGTGTGGGGCGTATTCCTAATGGGGCAAGTGTTGAACGCGCGGGTCCAAACCCGTTCATCAATGCCAGTACCTTAACATTTAATTTACATCAACCTGATTTTACGACATCTAAGCGCGTGACAGAACAGATTAATCGTTTACTGGGACCGGGTGTTGCAAAATCATTAGATGCAACATCTATCATTGTGTCGTCCCCTAGAGATCCGTCTCAACGTGTTATCTTTTTGTCCGTATTAGAAAATCTGGAAATAAAACCAGCGGAACCTAAGGCTAAAATTATTATTAATTCTCGAACGGGAACCATTGTCATTGGAAAAAATGTTCGAGTATCACCTGCGGCAGTCAGTCATGGTAGTTTGATTGTAACAATTGCTGAGAAGAAAAATGTAACACAACCTGATGCATTTGGTGGTGGTGATACAGCAGTGACAGACGAATCACAAGTGGGTATTACGCAAGGTGATAATCGTATGTTTTTATTTGAACCTGGCATTTCTTTGTCAGAAATTGTTAGGGCGGTAAATCGCGTTGGTGCTGCGCCAGGAGACTTGATGGCGATTTTGGAAGCACTCAAACAAGCCGGTGCGTTACGTGCTGAAATTGTCGTGATTTAGCCGTATTTGATATGGATAACAAATATCTTAGCAGTACGCATGGTTATAACGATGTTTCTGGACTTCAGAAGCTGCGTACCGGTGCGAAGAATAATGATGACAAGGCCTTGGAAGCCGTTGCCAAGCAGCTGGAAGGTGTGTTTCTCAATATGATGCTGAAAAGCATGAGAGAAGCCAACAGCATGTTTGGTGAAGATAACCCTCTTAATAGTAAAGAAACGGAATTCTATCAAGGTATGTATGATCAGCAGATCAGCTTGTCGATGGCAGAGGGTAAAGGTATTGGTTTGGCGGATGTTATTATTCGGCAAATGCGCGGAGTTGGTGGTGATTCACAAAAAATTGACGAGTTATTGGAGAAAAATCAGGCTCAAGGTGAAGCGAGAGAGGCAGGTTTTCCTTTAAATAATGAAGCCGTAGGTGAGAAGAAAGGCTTTCCGCTTAATATTCAGCAACAAGGATTACCTTTACCTGAAAAGAAAACCGAATATTTGTTGCCGCTAGAACGTGTGCGTTCGGTAGCGTGGGGTAATAACCTTGCCAGAAATACAGACGTGACACCGAATACCATTACTACGTCACTGAGTGCACCGGATGTTACGGGTCAGAATAAAATCGTAGCGACTAATACCGCAGAAAATAGCACTGTAGCGACTAGCTCTCAAGAATCATCTCCCTTAGAGTCCGCTTTGCGACATGCTTTCCCAACGGCTGCAGCATTTGTAAGTGTGATTACCCCTTACGCTAAAGCAGCTGCGAATGAATTAGGTATTGATGTTAATGCTATTGTCGCACAAGCTGCTCTGGAAACAGGGTGGGGAAATCACATTATAAAAGGCAGTGACGGAAAACCGTCGTTGAACCTTTTCGGTATTAAATCTAACCAGAATTGGACGGGTGATAGTACAACAGTAAAAACACTAGAATACAAAAATGGAATTGCCGCCAAAGAAACGGCAGATTTTCGTTCCTACAAAAGCATGGATGAAGCGTTTCAAGATTATATTTCCTTCCTTAAAAATAACCCTCGTTATAAGCACGCGTTAGAGAACACTAATACGGCAAAAGACTGGGGTTTTCAGCTACAAAAAGCCGGATATGCAACTGACCCGAATTATGGCAAGAAGATTGCAAGTATCGTATCAAGGCTTAGTAGTAGCGACAAAAAATAGTCAAAGCGGCAATTATCTATACCAATAATTGCCGCCTAAACAAAAAACTGCCGCTCTACAAAATCCGTTAAATATATCATCCTGATATTACCGAGACGATTGGTTATGGCAGATTTAATGAACATTGCAGTATCTTCACTGGTGTCGCAGAAAACTGCGCTTGGCACCGTGGGGCACAATATTGCCAATGTGAATACGCCTGGTTATAGCCGTCAAAATGTACAGTTTGGAACCAATCAAGCCGATGTTTTTGGTGGGGAATTTTTCGGTACAGGTACGAATGTTAGTGCTATTCGTAGAATCGCTAACGAATTCATTACAGAACAATCTCGACGTGACACACAAAATAATTCATCCTTTAATGCGTACTATGAATATGCAATACGTGTAGATACGTTGTTGGGCGATGATGCCACAGCAATCACCCCAACATTGTCAAACTTTTTTGATTCGGTGAATGATGTATCGAATGATCCTGCATCAGTACCCGCCCGCCAGGTATTACTCAGTGAAGGCGAGGCGTTAGCCAATCGTTTTAATTCCGTTTATTCCCAAGTCGCTTTACAGAACGATACGCTAAATGCAGATTTGGTAAGTACCACTGCACAGATTACCGCTATTGCAGCACAAATAGGGAATTTAAATAACTCCATTCAAACCTCTGGCTCTGTCGGAGGTGTTGGTGGTACCCCAAATGATTTGTTGGATGCCAGAGATGAAAAATTAAGAGAATTGTCTGAGCTGGTTGGTATCAGTGTTATTAATAATGATGATGGTACGGTGAATGTAACGTTGGGTACAGGCCAGGCATTGGTTGTTGGTGTTCAGTCATTTCAGTTAAATGCAAGCAGTACAATGACGGGTGTTACTCGACATGAGATTTCATTATCATCTGGAAATAGTACTGTGTTAATTGGCCAGGGATTAAGTGGTGGTCGTTTGGGTGGATTACTTGCGGTGAGAGAGCAGTTAATTGATCCGGTATTTAATGAATTGGGTCGTATGGGGCTTGCTATTTCTGATGCCTTTAACAGCCAGCATCAACTTGGTGTGGACCTTAACGGGAATTTAGGTAAAGATTTTTTTAGCGATATTAACGCTAATTCATCTGAATTATCTCGGGTATCAGTAAGCTCAACAAACGTAGGCACTACTTCACTTTCAGTAACCATTGATGATACCAATGCGCTTAGTACAAACAACTATGAATTGCGTTATAGCGCGAGTACGGGCAACTACACCTTGCGTGAAACTGCAAGCAATACGGTAGTTTCTACCATTGCTGCACCTGCTATTATCCCTGCAACGGTAGCATTGGCGGGGGAAGGTTTTTCGGTTAACTTTTTAAACGGAACTCCCGCAGATGGTGATTTATATCTAATAACCCCTGTGCGGTTTGGTGCCTCGACCATTGGTGCTGAAATTTCGAACACCAGTGAAGTCGCAGTAGGATTACCCGTTAAGGCCTCTGCGCCTTTTACTAATACCGGTACAACGAAAATTGATGCGGTACAGGTAACTGATGTTAGTACCGCTGACTTCACTTTAGCGTCTAAGCAGTTAAGTCCACCTTATGAAATTCGATTTGTAACACCATCAACCTATGATGTGTATGACGTATCAAACCCAGCCGCCCCTGTATTAATTACTGGAGCACCTGTTGCGTTTAACCCAGATGAACCAAATAACATATTAGCAAATGCAGGTTTAACACCTGGGTATGAAGTGGTTGTGAATGGTAGGCCTGGAACAGGCGATATCGTAACGATCGCCTATAACGGGTCAGGTCTTGGTGACAACCGCAACGCGTTATTGCTTGCAGATCTGCAGGCAGCAAAAACCATGTCCAATGGAACCACCAACTTTCAAGGTTCTTACGCTCAGGTAGTAGGAGGTGTTGGAACGCGAACTCGAGACTCTTTGATTGGGAAGGAGGCGTCAGAGAGTGTTTTACGGCAAACGATTGCGCAAAGGGAGGCGGTTTCCGGTGTAAATCTGGATGAGGAAGCGGCTGATTTGATGAAGTTTCAACAAGCTTATGAGGCCTCTGCACGCATCATCCAAGTATCAACAGAGTTGTTTGATACATTATTGAATTCGGTGCAATAAGATGAAGAGCGGAGGTGAAATGACATGAGAATATCGACATCACATATTTATAACACCGGCTTGAATTCTATGCTGGATCAGCAGTCGAAGCTTAATACAACGCAGCTTCAGTTGGCTTCGGGTAAGCGAATTATTAAACCCTCTGATGACCCCATAGGAGCAGGTATTGCGCTTGGCCTTAAGCAGCTTATTCAAACGTCTGAACAATACGTTAGTAATGGTGAGACAGCGCAATCAAAATTAGAGGTAGTGGAAAGCTCATTTACTAGTGTGATAGATATTCTAAATAGAGCGCGTGATCTTCTTTTGCAAGGCTCCAACGGGACTCTTAATTCAGAGGATCGAAATTCAATAGCCTTGGAACTTGAGTCGAGACTGGAAGAAATGTTGAGTCTTGCGAATACGCAGACGTCAACGGGCGAATTTATATTCTCTGGTTATGCGACAAACATTGTTCCGTACACTAAAGATATTGCTGGAAATTATATTTATAACGGTGACCAGGGAAAGCAGTTTGTGGATGTTAATTCCAGTTTGGAAATTCAGTCAAATTTTTCAGGGTCAGAGATATTTTCAGAAATACCGACAGGTAATGGCACGTTCCAAACACTGGGAAGTAATACAAATACAGGGCTTGGTATTATCAGTAGCGGTAGTTTAATTGATAGCGCAGCGTATATAACGGATACCTATACGGTTAGCATTTTTAGCAGCCCCTCTGGTGTGCAATCTTACCGAGTGGATGGTGCTAATACCGGGCAAGTGATACCGGCACTTCCGGCCGTGCCTGCGACGGATTCTCCGCGTTATGTGGATGGAGCAAATATTGAATTTAATGGCGTACAGATACATATAGATGGCCGAGTTGAGGCGGGTGATACCTTTACGGTTGAGCCAAGTAGTAGCCAAGATATATTTACCACAATGCAACATTCCATTGACGCATTGCGAGCATCGGACCAATCCTCCACATTGCAGGCGCAAATGAATGACAGACTCAATAACGGCTTGATTAATTTAGATCAAGCCCTGTCTCACTTGAACAAAGGGCGTTCTTCTGTTGGTACACGGCTTAATGTTATCGAAAGTGAGAAAGCAATTAACCAAAATATTGTGGTTCAGGCACAAAGTTCATTATCTCTTGTAGAAGATTTGGACTACGCCTCAGCCATTACCGATCTTAATAAACAGTCGGTAGCACTCCAGGCGGCCCAACAAAGTTTTGTGCAAATTCAAGGGCTATCACTGTTTCAATTTATACGATGATGATACATAAAATGAATAGTTATCAGAAAGAACGCGTGGGTAGAACCGCCAAAAAATCCCTTGGCCAATGTGTTTTCAAAAACATTGGCGCATGGCGGGGAGGTTAGTATGAGAAAAATCATAAGCATTCCTATTTCATGTTAACGCTAATAGTAATGTTCACGAGAACAACAACTATAGCGGTTAATGTTGAAACATAAGCTTTTTGAAAAATCATTTTACTTTCCCCGATCTAATGAGGCATTAAACGCCGAGATCAAGAGGGATGGCAGTTAGGAGATAGCATCATGCCACAGATTATAAATACCAATATTTCGTCAATTAACGCACAACGAAACCTGAACAAATCACAAGGTGCGTTACAAACCTCCCTTCAACGATTGTCGTCGGGTTTGCGGATTAACAGCGCCAAAGATGATGCGGCGGGTCTTGCCATATCCAATCGTTTTACCACGCAAGTGCGAGGACTCAATGTGGCGGTTCGAAATGCTAACGATGGTATTTCGTTTGCGCAAACCACAGAAAGTGCCTTGGAAGAAATTTCCACAGCGTTGCAACGGATGCGTGATCTTGGTGTTCAATCAGCCAACGATACAAACAGCGCATCAGATCGATTGTCTTTACAAGCGGAAGTATCGCAATTGGTGGCAGAGATCGAGCGTATCGCTCAGACCACCACATTTAACAATCGGCCAGTATTGGATGGGTCGAACGCTACACTGAGTTTTCAAATTGGAGCAAACGCTAACCAAACGGTATCGGTGAGTGGAGTAAATGCGAAAACCAGTGCGTTGGGTTCGCAGCCAGGTATGGTGCAGTCTACGGGTGACCGGGTCGATTTTCTTGCCACCGGCATAGATCTTGGTACACAAGGACTCCAAGAGTCAGGGGCATTGGCCTCAGCTGCCCCTGTATCCAATTTTACTATTCGATTAGATAGCGTTAGTGCGGCTGATGCTGTTGATATTACCGATACGGTGTATGGCGGAAATATTTCAACTGTAGGTACTGGAAACCTGCTGGATCGGTTTGATGATAACTATGGTGGTGGTTTAGCGAAGGCGATTGCTGAGCGAGTTAACGCGGTAAGGTTGAGAGGTGAGGAGTCGTTACAGGGTGTGTATGCAACTGCGGCTACCAGTTTTAGAGGTAGTGATCTTGTGACAGCAGATTATTCCGGTACGGTGGATTCAGTCAATGCACCGGATACCAATGTGGGTCAAGGCGTACTGGAAAATGGAGATCTAACGATTAATGGTGTGGATGTTGGCCCTGTTAATTTTCAAGAAAATGATGCTTCAGGAACACTTATTACTGCCATTAATGCAAAGTCAGATATTACGGGTGTCACTGCAACGGTCGATAGGAATGGCGAGCTTGTGTTGGATGCATCTGATGGTCGAGATATTATTATTAATACCTCAACGCCAGGCGTGACCAATGATCTATTTGGTGGTGGAGATGAGGCAGCAATAGACCGCTTTGATCAAAACTTAGCGAATTTAAGAGTATCAGGCCGAATTACCGTTACCGGACAAGATACACTTAATTTTACGGGTACCAATAATATTGAACTTGGCTTGGATACGGCAGGTTTGGCGGCTAGCGGTTCTGAAGATAATGTTCAGGCGGTAGGCACCATCGCAAATGCAGATGTTACCACACGAGAATCATCAAACATCTTAATACAATCAGTGGATAGTGCATTGGATCAAATTAACGGTATTCGAGGTGAGCTCGGTGCGATACAAAACCGGTTTGAATCGACGATTCGAAACCTATCAAGTATCTCCGAATCACTTGCTGCTGCGAACTCTCGGATTTTGGATGCTGATTTTGCTGCAGAAACAGCAGAGCTGTCTAAAAACCAAGTTTTACAACAAGCGGGTATCTCTGTATTGGCTCAAGCTAATGGGTTACCGCAACAGATCCTGTCTCTATTACAAGGTTAAAAATAAAGGTGTATAGAAGATAAACATAGAAAAAGGACAGGTTCTCCCTATAAGAATAAGGGGTTGCACGCCTTCTTAGATAAAATCTACAAAATTTAGGCTAAAAATAATAATGCGATGGGTACTAAAAAAATGTAAATAAAACAAAGTGTTATAAAAAAGTTTTCTGTTAAAAAAACTTTCCATAAAAAGAGTTACGAAATCTCTAAAGGTTATTTTTCCTGCGCCGATAAGATTCTTGTAGGCAAATTAGTCTTTCAGGTCTCTCAGCAG
>MAAC01014690.1_pt1 | contig 58230 bp, 45 predicted proteins | sample 1115981 | NCBI WGS metagenome assembly MAAC01 (sample SAMN04961126, study PRJNA320927) | seawater metagenome | isolation source: sample BD02T64 sea water enriched with oil for 64 days | place: USA:Gulf of Mexico | collected 2013-07-27 | reverse complement strand
TTATAAATAACTGACCCGATCATCATAAAATTTACTCGATTTTATCGCTAAGTCTTTTGCTTTAGTGCCAATATATAAAAAACCAACAATATCTTCGTTTAAATCTATAGATAATGCTTTTTTTACATGGTCATTGTAACTTAACGCGCCGGTGCGCCACATCGCACCAAAACCCAGAGCAAAACTAGCCATTTGCATGGCATGAACACAGCAGCCTGCAGTAATTAATTGTTCAGATTGAGGCACTTTGTCATGGTTTTGGTAGTTAGTAGCAACAATAACTATTAACGGTGCCCGAAAAGGCATTTTAGCTGTTTTTTCTAGTTTGCTTTGCTCAGCGTCAGTTAACTTCACTGCATCTACAAATATCTCACTCAAGGAGTTCAACCCTTCTCCTTCAGCAATAATAAATTGAAAAGGGCTTAATGCTGCATGATCAGGTACTCGCATACCAGCAGATAAGATGGTTTTTATATTTTCTTTATCAGGTGATGGCGAGATAAGTAAAGAGTCAGATTGTCGGTTAAGCAGTAAATCTATTGCATTCATAAATATTTATTATTCTGTAGCTTAGGTTTCAGCCAATAATTATATAGGTAATGATCTATGCTGGTAAACCTACCAGCACCAATAAATATTAACGCTAGTAATAAAAGAAAATATGTCACCGCAAACTCAATGCCATTATTTAATACCACGATACTGCCATTTTGATAGAGCCAATCGCTATTTCCATGTTCGGCTAAAATATCACGCATTTTTGCCAAACGAATACTGGTTTGTACACTATTGGCTAAACTTTGCTCCGCCTTATCAACACCTAACCAAACAAATACCTTAGCTGGACTTATATCCGCATTAGTGGGTGTAATAGCAAACCAACCGTTATCAGCGTGAACTGAACTCGCAGCAATAACCATGGTAATTAATAAAGGAATGCTCACCAATCTTGTCAAAAGACCAATTAATAATAGCCAGCCACCAAAAAATTCTGTCCAGGCCGCTAAATTAGCAAATAGCTCTGCAAATGGTAAGCCCAAGCCCCACTCTGCATTGGCAAACCAGTTAACAATATCAGGTTTAGCCAATAAAGCTTGGACACCAGAAACTGAATCGTCTGATAATTGCAGTTTGCTGTAACCCGCCATAATAAATATGGGCGCTAAATATAACCGGATAAGAAATGCGGGCAAACCATTAAACAAATTAAGCTGTTTAATGAAGTTGTGATAATAAGAAAGTAGTAGCATAGGGGTAATATTTTATTCGAACTTAGCTATAAGAACATCCTAAGTTATTTTTTCTTTCAAAAACACACTAAAAAACGCATTTTATTACATTTAATACTACTCTAATATCATACTTTTAAGTAGCATATAGCCATATTGCAATACAACGAATACAAATATATATGAGTGATCAACCTAGTGCGTTTACACGCATAACTAAAAGCTTATTTCAGTTAATCAATATTTCCAGAAAAATCATCGTTAACCTGGTGTTCTTTTTGGTACTTTTTTTCATTGTCGCCTCATTATTCAATGAGGAAGGTAAAGTTATTGTGCCTAACAAGGCAGCATTAATACTCAATATACAAGGTGATGTAGTTGAACAAAAGGTTGAAATAGCACCAATGGATGCTTTTCTAAATGAGGCTTTTGGCCAATCTCATGAGAATCCAGAAGTATTATTATCCGACATTACTGATGCTATTAAAGCCGCTAAAAATGACAACCGTATTCAAGTACTCGTTTTAAGATTACAAGGCATGCGTAGTGCTGGATTAACTAAATTACGGATCATCGCTAAAAGCATTGAAGACTTTAAGGCATCAGGGAAACAAGTCATCGCATATGGCGGTTACTTTCTCCAAGATCATTATTATTTAGCCGCATATGCTGATGAAATTTGGCTTAACCCTAATGGGCAAATATTGTTAGCGGGTTATGGTAGTTATCCAATGTACTTTAAGTCAGCATTAAATAAATTAGATATCAGCCAACATATCTTCCGGGTTGGCACTTATAAGTCTGCAGTAGAACCTTATATGCGTGATGACATGTCACCTGAAGCAAAAGATGCCAATAGACAATGGTTAAATGACCTTTGGTCACAATACAAAGCTGATGTAGCTCAGCAGCGCGAATTTAGCATAGATAATTTTGATGAAACAACTACTGCCTTAGTAGAAAAACTAGAGCGTGTTGATGGAAAGTTTTCTCAATACGCCCTTTTAAACCATTGGATTGATGCTTTAAAAACTCGAGAAGAAATAATCAGTGATATGATCGCGCTAGTGGGGAAAAACAATCACGATACCTACAACCATATTTCTTTTAAAAGCTATTTAAAATCGATAAAACCGGCCTTCCCTATTGATGATCCAATGGCCAATAAAGTTGCGATAATAGTCGCTAAAGGAACTATTTTAAATGGCGAACAAAACCCTGGAACAATTGGTGGTGTTAGTACTGCATCCTATTTAAGAGAAGCCAGATTAAACAATAAGGTAAAGGCCGTAGTTTTACGTGTTGATAGCCCAGGTGGCAGTGCATATGCTTCTGACGTGATAAGACACGAAGTTGAATTATTGAAACAAGCAGGTAAGCCCGTGGTTGCATCAATGGGATCTTTAGCTGCTTCAGGTGGATATTGGATTTCAGCGGCTGCGAATAAAATTGTCGCAGCACCAACAACAATAACCGGTTCTATAGGCATCTTTAGTTTTTTCATGACACTAGAAAATTCGCTTAGTAAATTAGGTATTCATACTGATGGTGTCGGTACTACAGATTTTGCAGGTTTTGGTGTCACTCGTCCATTAAGTGATGGTATGTCAAAAATATTACAAATAACCGTAGAGCGAGGCTATCAAGACTTCTTGTCATTAGTCGCTGAAAACAGAAATATGTCCATAGAACAGGTAGATGCAGTAGCTCAAGGTCGAGTCTGGTCTGGTATGAAAGCTCAAGAACTCGGTTTAGTTGACGAATTAGGAGACCTAGATGATGCCGTTGTGTTAGCAGCAGAGCTTGCTAAGTTAAGTCACTACGATACTTTATTAATTGAAAAAGAGTTTTCACCTCAAGACAGATTATTACAAAGTTTGTTTGGTCAAGCGGTACAGTTTTTTCCACCAAAACAAAGTACAGACTTAGGTGATTTTGATAAAATATTACTGAAATTAAAACAAGAATACCAAACGATAAATCAGTTTAACGATCCACAAGGCATTTACTCCTTTTGCTTGGCTTGTGAAGTAAATTAAACGTTAACTTTTTAAAGAATTAGTAATTGAGGATATGACCATAAAAAAGCGCATTTACATCGCCTATACAGGCGGAACAATAGGAATGAAAGCCAGCTCCAAAGGCTATATTCCGGTGAAAGGCCATTTAACTGAATCAATTATTGCGATGCCTGATTTTCACCGTGAAGAAATGCCTGACTTCTCTATTCATGAATATCAGCCTTTGATTGACTCCTCCAACATGACACCTGCTGACTGGCAACGTATTGCTGATGATATCTATAAAAATTATGATGATTATGACGGTTTTGTAGTTTTACATGGTACGGATACCATGGCTTATACCAGTTCTGCGTTATCTTTTATGTTCAACAATTTAGCAAAGCCCATTATTGTAACTGGTTCTCAGATCCCTTTTAGTCAATTGAGATCGGATGGCCAAGTGAATTTATTGAACTCTTTATACATTGCTGCAAACTTTCCTATAAATGAAGTTGGTTTATTTTTTAATAACCGATTATTTAGGGGTAATCGTTCAATCAAAGCTTATGCTGATGGTTTTAATGCCTTTGACTCACCTAATATGCCCCCTTTGCTTGAAGCAGGTATAAATATCAAAGTTATTGAAGGTGAAATTAATAAGCCAAGCAATAGTCCTTTAGCTTTATCTCAAATTACACCGCAACCGATTGGTGTAGTACATTTATATCCGGGTATTAGCGCACAATTAATTGAAAATATAATCAAACAACCAGTAAAAGCATTAATTATTAAAAGCTATGGTGTCGGAAATGCACCACAAGATAAGCAGTTACTTGATTGTTTAGCAAAAGCAAATGAGCAAGGTATTATCATTGTAAATTGTAGCCAATGTATTAAAGGCACGGTTAATATGGAAGGCTATGCCACTGGATCATCTTTGAGTGATTGCGGTGTTATTAGTGGTAAAGATATGACATTAGAAGCGGCATTAACTAAATTGCACTATTTACTAAGTCAAAACCTATCGAACGATGAGATCCGTAGACAATTACAAGAAAGTTTACGCGGTGAATTAAGTTAATTGATAGAGCCTGACAATTTGTTAGGCTAAAGCCCGATCTACAACAACAAATGTATTGTAGATCGGGATTCGATCTTACGGTTAGTTAATGGGTAACGTTGGTACTGTAATGCCTGACATTTCTAACATTACACGAACTACCTGACAACTATAACCAAACTCATTGTCATACCATACGTATAGTACAGCACGGTCACCATCTACAATTGTTGCTTGTGAATCTACAACACCTGCGTAACGAGAACCCACTAAATCGGTAGAAACTATCTCTGTAGAGGCGGTGTAATCAACTTGATTTTGCAATTTTGAATTCAACGATATGTTACGTAAATAATCATTCAACGCTTCTTTATCTGTTGATTCTTTTAGGTTCAGGTTCATTATTGCCATTGAGACATTTGGGGTTGGTACGCGTATCGCATTCCCCGTTAATAATCCTTTTAATTCAGGTAAAGCTTTAGCAACAGCCTTTGCTGCTCCCGTAGTACTAATAACCATATTCAATGGTGCACTACGTCCACGGCGAGGAGATTTGTGATAGTTATCAATTAAATTTTGATCATTGGTATATGAATGAACGGTTTCAACATGCCCATTTTTAATACCAAAGTTATCATTAATCGCTTTTAAAACCGGTGTGATTGCGTTGGTTGTACAACTTGCAGCCGAAACAATAGTGTCATTAGCTAAGATCATGTCTTCGTTAACACCGTAGACGATATTTTTGATCTCGCCTTTTGCTGGTGCTGTGAGTAACACCTTAGCTACCCCTTTAGATTTTAAATGCTGGCCAAGACCTTCTTCATCAGTCCAAATACCCGTATTATCAACAATTAATGCATCTTTAATTCCATAAGATGTGTAATCAATTTCTGCAGGTGATTTAGCATAGATAACTTTAATAAAGGCACCATTGGCTTTAATGACGTTATTCTCTTCATCAATGGTAATACTGCCGTTAAATGCACCATGTACAGAATCGCGACGTAATAAACTCGCACGCTTAGCGAGGTCACCTTCATTACCGGGACGAATAACAATGGCACGTAAATTTAACGTTGTACTTGGACCTGCACGCTCTATTAATAAACGGGCAAGCAAGCGGCCAATTCGACCAAAACCATATAGCACTACATCTTTTGATTGTTGTGGTGCGGCATTTTTACAAATATCAGTTAATTCTTTTTCAAGGAATTGTTCAATTGATAAACCATTTGCATGGCCTTGAAATAAATAACGATAAGCTAATTTACCAACGTCAATACGTGCAGGTGCTAAACTCATATGACTTAATGCTTCAATAAAAGGATAACTCTCACGTAATCTAAGTTTACTGTCTTCATGTAAAGACACTGATCTATGAGCCTTGATGATGTCGATAGCTGAAGCATTTACTAGCGGACGGCCGTAAACAGATACTTCAATACCTTTGTTTCTAAAAAGCTGGCCAATAATAGGCTGCATATTTTCAGCAAAAGTTTGGCGCTCTTGCCAGCTAGTTTGATATTGTTCCTCAAGAAGAGAAGTCATTACGTAAACCTTTTTATTTCAGTCAGTTGAACGATGAACTAATATTAATTATAGTACATATAGCCATACCATATTAATAATAGCGAAATTTCGGTGCGTATTGTAATTGAACATGAAATGTTTCGCCATAGGTTACAGGATTTAATTGGCTTAAATTATCATCACTTAACTTTGGAATCTCGAATGAAAACTTGGATTTTCACCCTAACAATTTTAGTTATATCTTTATCAGGCTGTGACGCCGGGCCTAATTACGCCCAACTCTGTAAAGATAACCCAGAAATTTGCCAAGAATTTCATGACGACTCTTGGTGTAAAAAAGAACGTATTGCCGTGGGTATAGCAAATCTAGATTTTAAATTACAAGCAAATGATGAAAAGCGATTTAATCAATTGATTGCATACGAAAATTATGAGAAATGCGTTAGCCACGCATCTTTGATTGAACATATAAAGCTGAAAGAGAAAAAGTCACGACGTATTGAAAATATGATGTTAGCACGAGATAAAATTAAGGAAATTTCAGATCAAACTAGAAACTCTGAGTACCCTCGCTTGCTCTATTTTCATTGGAGTAGGTATTTAAACAAACAATCTTTAAGGAAGTTCTTAGCCCTAGAAGGTACGGAAGTGATGGAAACATCTGCATCGCAATTTGAACTAGCGACTTACTATACTAAACGTGATCAGGATAAAACGTTGCAACTACTCTTTCACGCTTTAGAGTTATATAAAGATGGAAATGACATAAATTCTGAAATATTTAAAACATTGTCTTCGATATTTGCCACGAAAAAAGAAACTAAACAAGCTTATATCTGGTTAAAGGTTTTACAAATTTATAATCCTGACGATCCATCAATTGGGGAAAACACCTTAGTTAACTTTGCTCAGGGCTATAACTTAAATAGTAAATTTTTGGATAAAGTGGCTGAAACAACACTGAATAAAATAAAGTCATCGACATTTGAGCCGCCGCGGTTTTAACTGCGTTTAAAAGATAAGCTTAATGAATTGACACAATATCGTTTACCCGTAGGTTGTGGACCATCATCAAATACATGACCTAAATGGGACTGACAAGCATTGCATTGAATTTCTGTTCTGATCATATGATGAGTATGATCAGGTAAATAATTTACCTGATCAGTAATACTTTGGAAAAAGCTTGGCCAACCGCAGCCTGCATTAAATTTACTTTTAGAATGAAATAAAGGCTCTTCACAACAGGCACAGTGGTAAGTTCCTGCAAGCCAATGATCATTATAAAGTCCACTAAAAGGCTGTTCAGTTGCCGCTAAGCGACATACTTTAAAAGCTTCTGCAGATAATTTGTCTTTATAAGGATCTTGGCTCATGTACCCTCACTTATACTTCTATGATTTTTCTGTCTGGACTAGACCATTGAACATGAAATTTTTTGCCTTTGGCCTTATCAACACGTTCAAAAGTATGTGCACCAAAGAAGTCTCTTTGTCCTTGCAATAAATTTGCAGGTAAAACAGCGGTCCGCATTGAATCATAGTAAGTCAATGCCGATGATAAAGCACTCGCCGGAATACCCATCAAAGTAATTTTTGCAATGGCTTTACGCCAAGATAATTGATGCTCACTTAATTGCTTTGCAAAGAACTCATCAACAATTAAGTTTTCTAAGGATTCATTTCGGTCAAATGCATCACTGATCGATTGCAGGAATACCGCTCTAATGATACAACCTGCACGCCAAATTTTAGCAATATGAGCAAAATTCAGTTGCCAGTCATGCTCTTTCTCAGCTTGTTTCATCAATTGAAAACCCTGAGCATAAGCACATATTTTTGAGCAATAAATAGCATCGTGTAGATGTTTAATTAACTCTGATTTTTCTTGTTCAGAATATTCAACTAATTCCGGACCCGATAAGACACCTTCAGCTTGAACCCTTAAGTTTTTAAAAGATGATATTGAACGTGCATAAACGGCTTGAGTAATTGTTGGCGCAGGAGCACCTACTTGTAAACTACTTACTGCTGTCCATAAACCGGTACCTTTTTGACCTGCCTTATCTAGAATTAAATCTACGAGAGGAATATTATCTGCAGTTTTGTGACGTAAAACTTCAACCGATATTTCCATTAAATAACTGTCTAAAGGGCCTCGGTTCCACTCTTCAAAAATGTCTGCTATTTCATCTGTTGATAATGATAAGCCGGTTCTTAATACATGATAGGCTTCACAAATAATTTGCATATCAGCATATTCAATACCGTTATGAACCATTTTTACATAATGCCCTGCACCCGCTGGACCAATGTAAGCAGTACATGGTTCGCCATGTTCAACAATTTGTCCTGGCTTATTTCTAGTAATGGGTTTGCCTGTTGATGAATCAACTTTTGCTGCAATGGCTTCCCATATAGGTTTAATCCGAGTCCAGGCATAAGGAGAGCCACTAGGCATTAGTGATGGACCAAATCTTGCGCCTTCTTCACCACCTGATACAGCACAAGAAAATAAAATAAAATTGCTTTTATATTTTTTCTCGCGGGCTACCGTATCAACCCACAAGCTGTTTCCTGTATCTATAACGATATCATCTGGTTGTATACCAGCACCAATAAGGCTTTCAGACACTTGATCAACTGGAGCTCCCGCGGGAACAGAAAGTACAATTAAATGTGGAGATTTAAGTTTAGATAATAATTGAGTATATGAAGAGCAACCGACAACTCGCTGGTTATTTGATTGATTTTCTTGTTGATCCTGATCTATTACATTTTGAATTTTTTCATTATCTAAATCGAATGCCGCAATAGTAAAGCCATTATCAGCAAGATTTAAAACCAGATTTTTGCCCATTACGCCTAGGCCAATAAAACCAATGTCACATAGCTGTTTTTCTTGTGTCATGTGTCTTCCAGAGAATTGTGTGTGTTTTTATTTTAATGAATTTTAACATGATAATCTCCATCATTCCTACCATAATGTTTTAAATTTACCGTTTGAAGATAATAATGGTGCTTTTTTTCAACAATGAAGTAAATATTACTTTGATTTTGAAATTAATTAGCCATATTGACAGTTTTTTCTTGAGTTTTTGCCAGAATGATGTAATTTTACTACATTATTGTTTTGTAGAGGTCATTAAGATGACAATTAAAGTAGGTATCAACGGTTTTGGTCGCATTGGCCGTTTTGTATTTAGAGCAGCGGCAGAAAGAAATGACATTGAAGTTGTTGGTATTAATGATCTAATTGATGTCGATTATATGGCATATATGCTGAAGTACGACTCTACTCATGGACGTTTTAACGGTACAGTTGAAGTAGAAGATGGACAATTAATTGTCAATGGTAAAGCTGTTCGTGTAACTGCTGAAAGAAATCCGGCAGAGCTAAAGTGGGATGCTATCGGTGTTGATGTGGTTGTTGAATCTACGGGTTTGTTTTTGACTAACGAAACAGCAGCTAAACATATTGAAGCTGGTGCCAAGAAAGTTGTTATGTCTGCTCCTTCTAAAGATGATACTCCTATGTTTGTTATGGGTGTTAACCAAGATAAATATGACGGACAAGCTATTGTTTCAAATGCTTCGTGTACAACAAACTGTTTAGCACCAATTGCTAAAGTATTAAATGACAAATGGGGTATCGCTGACGGTTTAATGACGACTGTACATGCAACCACAGCAACACAAAAACCAGTCGATGGTCCTTCAGCTAAAGATTGGCGTGGTGGTCGTGGTGCAAGTCAAAATATTATCCCATCATCAACGGGTGCTGCAAAAGCCGTTGGTAAAGTTATCCCTGAGTTGAACGGCAAACTTACCGGAATGTCTTTTCGCGTCCCTACTCCTAATGTTTCAGTTGTAGATTTAACCGTTAACTTAAAAACACCGGCAACTTATCAAGAAATTTGTGATGCAATGAAATCAGCAGCTCAAAATGAATTGTCTGGTGTGCTTGGTTATACCGAAGATAATGTGGTATCTAATGACTTTATCGGTGAAACTTGTACTTCAGTGTTTGATGCTGGTGCCGGTATTGCCCTAACGGACACCTTTGTTAAAGTTGTCTCTTGGTATGATAATGAAATTGGTTATTCAAATAAAGTACTTGATTTAGCTGCTTATATTTCGAAGTAAATATATCGTTAAATAATAGTATTGTGTATCTACACTAAAAGGGAAAAGCGTCAGCTTTTCCCTTTTTTATTTAATTCGGATAAACATTAATAATAATGTTCTGGGTGTTTTATTTTAAATTCATTGATAACTTTCTTAAACTTACCGTTTTTATACAACGTTTTCGATAATTCTGTAATTTTTGGAGCAAGGTGAGCAACTTTTGATTTTTTTGACAGGCCTGTAAATAATAAAGAGCTATCATCTAATTTAACAATAATCTCTTTAATTTTTTCAGTAGCTTTAAGTTGATGTTTAACTTTATCCAAATCATTAAAATCCGTTGAGATGAAAACATCAACTTTTCCAGCTATCAATACTCGAAAGGCAGCATCAAGATCATTTACATAAACTTTATGAAAATAACCATCAGGGGCATTGTCAAATTGCTTAAACTGCTTCATTCCCCTCAGCACTGCAACTTTAAGGCCTTCAAGATCTGAGAAGCTACTGATATTTGGACTATTCTTGTTAACTATGAAAGACTTTTTATTTAATGAGCTATAAACAAATAAATGGGCAAAAGTACGTCTTTCTAGTGAATCCAACAGACCTGACATAATGTCTACTTTGCCAGCTTTTAACATGGCCAAACAACGCCAAAAAGAATTGTTCTGTGTGTAACGAATAGTAAAACCTAGTTTATGGAATAAATGAGTTGTTGCGGCAATATTTTCCCCAATTGGTGTTTGGCTAGGTAAAACTATCTGGTGTGGTGGATAGTGAGAAACACACATAGTAAGTGATGGGTTTTCAATACTACTTATAGTTTCTGATTGTGCTGCTGAAGATATAATTATCAAGGCTAACATAAATTTTGTTAACAATAGTACTCCTCATAAACGCACTAAGAAATATTTGTAGTAGCGTACAGTAAATTAAAAAGTTTGATAATTTAAACTGATTACCTACATCCATGTAGGTAATATTGATAATAAGTAACAAAGATGATCGTTACTCAGATTATTTATTAAAGGCAAATCTACGTGATAAACCTAATAAAAATAGCGAACAAATAGTTAGGAAACCGAAACCAGCGCCCTTTCGTTCAACTTTTTCATCAACTTTTGAACAATCTTCAATTTCACCGCCGCTAACAGGTGACATTTTTACTGCTCGAAGTACATCCTCAACTAAAGCATCACCATTTGCGTCATACATTAATTCACCTTTAGAGTTCCTGCGATGAGCTTTAACTATTGCTGTTGCAGAAATTTCATTATTTTCATTAATATCTCGTGCTTCAAGAATCGTGTATTCAGAAAGACAAGGTAAAAAGTCATTGAGGTTAGTAAAAGTATCAGTACTTATTTCATAAAGGAAACCGTTGGTACGTCGAGGATTAGTTGCACTATCATTATGTGTTTCAACCTCTCCTTCGCCAACAATAAAACCATGTTCATTAATTGCTCTTGCTGTACTTGCTGAACCACTAAAATAACCTTCTGGTAAGATCATTTCAGGATTTTCAACATTGGTATCAACGTAATAGAATTTTGTACGGTATGAACCATTACTGATAGTGGTTGCATGGCCTACCGCAATACCCGCATCATTTATATCATAGGCACGAGATTCAAATTGTTTACCATGATCTTCTGTAAAATCAGTCACTTCACCATTTTTAAAAATAACGGCGTAAGTATTACTACCTTCATTAACGCTGGGATTTGTCTCAGTTTCATCGATCCAACCTGTAGAGTAACCTACTGCAACACCGTGAGAATTAACCGCTTGAGCAATACTGACAATTTGACGAGCATCATCTACATGTGGAGTTATTAAATAACCTAATGCTTGTGTTGAAACTTCACCGTTTGCATCAACATTCCATTTAAAAGCCTCAGTGTTATACATAGTGCCTGCTATTCGTTGAATACAAGCTTCTAGAGGTGTGTCTTTTAAGTTATCTGGATCACTACAACCGCCGTCAACATCTTCAATGAAATCGATGGCATTTTGATTAATCTCAGTACTGGCGTAACCAACAGCAATACCATTATTACTGATATCTAAAACAGCTGATTCACCCCCGTAGAGGGTCTCAGGAGGCAATATAGGTATTATTGTTTCACCTTGATCTGAAGAGAAAAATCCACGGGTAGTAAATTCACTCAACCAATGGGTTACCTCGTCACCGTCACTCTCGGTAAAAGGAAAAGGTAAGAATGGTGCAGAACCATTGCCATAAATCCAACCTTGATCGGTAACACCATTGATATAATCAACGGTGGAACGGGTATATTGCTGTGTACCTTCAAAGAATTGATCAAAGACAGTAAATTCTACCGACTCACCACCAAAATTAGTCATGGCGATAATATCTCCATGTTTTTGATAAAATGAATCTGAGCTTCTACTTGATAAGAATTGAATTGCCCACGAAAGGTCATTCCCCGTCGGTGTACCAGCTCTTAATGCTGATTCATCTTCTATATCGTCAAGTTCATGAACACTTTCATGTTGGCTAGCCGCTAACTTAACAATATTGTCAAAATCTTCTTCAACAAGATACTGAAACTGCACCGGAAAGTTATAAACATCGGTGCCTGAAATAGCCATTTGACCAACATTATTCTCTTGTTGAGAATATGTGTATTTAAGTTTTTCTGCTGCACCCTTATCAATAATTTGATAAGTCGCTGCATTAACGGTTGAAGCAGCTAAAACGCTACTAATACTAAGGGTTAATACCGATTTAATAAATTTATTCATTTAACTGCTTTGCTCTCACTTCTTACTATTATTAGTCTAACTCTTGCCACCTAGCAAAAGCGATCTCAAGCTTCGACTCAGTTTCTTCAAGCTGGTTCAATATTTTTTTAGTTGTTTCACTATCTTGACTAAAAAAGTCAGCATCATTGACTTGCTCTTGTATTAACGATATCTGGTTTTCTAATTCGTCAATTTGATCAGGTAATGCTTCAAGTTCTCTAGTTTCTTTAAAAGATAGTTTTCTCTTGGTTGATACTTTTAGCTTGTTCTCTTCAGTAGTCTTAATTTCAGTCTTTGTTTTTACGCTTGATTCATTTAAACCGTCAGCCATTTTTTTACGCTGTTCTGTTTTATACACTAAATATGAATCAACGTCATCATAACCACCAACAATCTGTGTTACATGGCCACTACCATCAAAATAAAGGCAAGTATTCACACAATTATTAACAAAATCACGATCATGGCTCACTAAAATAACGGTTCCAGCATAATTTGCAACGACTTCTTCTAATAATTCTAAAGTTTCGATGTCCAAATCGTTAGTAGGTTCATCAAGAATGAGTAAATTACTGGGTCTTAGAAATAAGCGAGCCAGTAGCAAACGATTTTTTTCTCCACCAGATAATGCTCTTACTGGTGTTCTTGCTCGTTTAGGACTAAATAAGAAATCTTGAAGATAACCTAATACATGGCGAGTCCTGCCATTAACGGTAACTTCTTGTTTTCCTTCTGCAACCGTATCTTGTACAGTCATGTTAAGATCTAATGCATCACGATGTTGGTCAAAGTAAGCGATATCTAGGTTAACGCCAACACGCATTTTTCCTGAAGTTGGGGCTAATTGCTCCATCAATAATTTGATCAGCGTTGATTTACCTGTTCCATTTGCACCGATTAACGCTAAACGGTCACCACGGCTAATTAATAAATCTAAACTTTTAAATATTATTTTATCGTCGAACGACATTTTAAGGTCTTCAGACTCAAAAACTAGTTTACCTGATCTATCACCAGCAGATATTTTGATCTCACCTTGTTTTTTAACATCACGACGCTGTTGGCGTTCCACTCTTAATTTTTCTAAAGAACGTACCCTTCCTTCATTACGGGTTCTACGTGCTTTTATGCCCTGTCTGATCCAAACTTCTTCATCCGCCAAACGTTTATCAAATAAAGCATTTTGACTGGCTTGTACTTCTAAATCATGAGCTTTTTGTTCGATATAAAGATCGTAATTACCCGGATAACTAACTAATTGACCACGATCTAAGTCTAAAATACGCGTAGATAATCCACGGATAAACGCTCTATCATGGCTGATAAATATAATGGTACCTTTAAAGTCTTTCAAAAACTGCTCTAACCAAAGCACACTACTAATATCAAGATGGTTAGTTGGTTCATCAAGTAATAAGACATCAGGCTCAGACACTAATGCTTTGGCGAGTGCTAATTTACGTAACCAACCACCAGAAAGATCGGTGACCATTTTATCGGCATCTAATGCTAAAGTAGTGATGACCTTTTCAATACGCTGTTCATCTTGCCAAGCATTGGCTTGATCAAGTTGCTGTTGAACGTTTGCTAATTTATTTAAATTACTTTCGCTGGGGTCGACACCTATTAAGTGAATCACGTCATGATATCTTTTGATCAGTTCAGCATTTTCTGCCACTCCTTGAGCAATATAATCAAAAACACTCATTTCACATGACTCTGGCGGATCTTGTTCTAACATTGATAATTTTACATTGTTAGAAATCAGCAGTGTGCCATCATCAAGCACTTGCCTACCCATCAGTACTTTCATTAATGAGGATTTACCTGCGCCATTTTTACCAACCAAACAAACCCTTTCACCTGTTTTAATGGTTAAATCAGCTTTGTCTAAAATACTATCTTCACCAAAGGCTAACTCACCTTGGCTTATACGAATTAATTCCATTATTTATTAAACTCTATAACTTGTGTTTTATCAAAAGGCCAAAAAAGCTTACTTTCGTCTGCTAAACGTTCTAAAACCGGGATATGAACGCCATATAATTGTACTAAATCTTGACCTTCAATGTTGTCTTCAACTATATCAACAACTCTTAATTGATGATCGGGTATAACATCGTTTATCAACACCAAGGCTTGTTCACATAAATGACAACCATCACTACTGTATAAATGAAAGTGTATGGTCATTAATTTTGGCTCTTGCGGATAATTAACCAACTATTATGAATATGTTTATTACGTTGATAGTCTTTATCTCGGGTTTGTTCAGTAATATTTTTAGCGGTCAATTGTAATTTTTCTAGTGCTTCAAAGTCCATTTTAAAATTACGTTTGTTATTAGTGAATATTATTTCGCCATTATCAGCCAGTGAATTTACTGCATCTGCAATTACATTGACATGATCTCGTTGAACATCAAAACTTTCGCCCATTCGCTTTGAGTTGGAAAACGTCGGTGGGTCGATAAAGACCACATCAAATTTTTCTTTGTTTTCCTTGAGCCATTGCAAACAATCCGCTTGAACAAATTGGTATTTGTGTCCTGATAAATTATTTAAAGAAAAGTTATCTTGAGCCCAATTTAGATAGGTATTTGACATATCAACCGTGGTAATTGTACTTGCACCATGCAGTGCAGCTTGCAAGGATACTGAACCGGTATAGGCAAAAAGATTTAACAATGATTTTCCTTTCGCTTTTTGAGCAACTATCTGTCGCGTTTTACGATGATCAAGGAATAAACCCGTATCTAGATAATCCCATAAGTTGATTTTTAATTGCGCACCATGTTCAGAAACAACAATCGACTTCTTACTTTCTGCTACCTTTTGGTATTGATTGGTACCCTTCTGTTTTGCTCTCGTTTTTAGCACTACTTTATCAGTAGGTACATTTAATACTTTTGGAGCAAAATAAATCACTTCTTGTAAACGTTTAGCGACCTTTTCTTCTTCAATATTTTTTGGCGCGGCATATTCTTGAATAACAAGATATTCACCATAAATATCGACAGCAACGTTATATTCAGGAATATCCGCATCATATAAGCGATAACATTCAATTTGATCTTTCTTAAGCCAGTTTTTTAAATTCTTTTTGTTTTTTAATAAACGGTTCGCAAAAGCAGAGTCTTTATGTTCAAACTCAGCGTTATCTACACTTCCTGCCGCCTGTTTTTCATCAATATTATAAAGGGCGAACTGGCAATCTAAGGGACCATTTTTAAATTTATAACGTTTGAAACTGGCCAATTTCAACAGTGTTAATAACTCAGTGTTTGCCGTTAAAATAGCCACGCGCCAATCTATAAACTGTGCCTTTAACTTTTGACCAAACAAAACAAAACTTTCAACGAGTTCAGGCAACTCTCCGATACGAACACCATAAGGAGGGTTAAATAAGATAGTACCTGGACCACCATAAACATTATTTATTTTAGTCGCGTCTTTACAAGCAAACTCTATATATTGCTGTAAACCGGCATTACGGGCATTTTGTTGCGCTGTTTTTAATACACGGCTGTCTAGATCAGTACCAAAAACTTTAACTTTTAAATTAGCGGCACCTCTATTAGATTGTTCAATGGCTGAGGATAAGGCGGCTTCCCATAAAGTTGCTTCGAAGCCTAACCAATGAGAAAAACCCCATTTTTGACGATCGATACCAGGAGCATAACCAGCTGCCATTGAAACTGCTTCAATTAATATCGTTCCTGAGCCACACATAGGATCAAGCAGTGGTTTGCTAACATCCTCTAACCAACCAGAACGTTTAATAAGCGCCGCCGCTATATTTTCTTTTAAAGGTGCAGCACCAGAATGCTCACGGTAACCACGTTGAAATAGCCCTCTGCCTGAAAAGTCGAGGAAAATTGTCACGTTATCTTTTAGGAGTCGCGCTTGAAAACTAATATCGGGAGTTTTTTTATCAACGCTGGGGCGTTCACCACTCTGCTCTCTAAATTGATCAACAATGGCATCTTTTATGGTCAAAGCACCAAATTGACTATTGCGTATTTCATCGCTGTAACCAACAAAATCGATAGAAAAGGTATTGTGGTGATCGAAATGACTCGCCCAATCAATGGACGAAGCCGCTTGGAATAATTGATCTTTGTTTTTAGCTTCACCGGCACCAATTTTCAACATGATACGTGTGGCAAAACGAGTCCATAAACATATTTGGTAACCTACTTCTAATGAGGCAGAAAAATAAACGCCTTCTGGCTTTTGCACGACATCTTTAGCACCCAATGAAGAAACCTCTTCAGCAAGTAATATTTCGATACCAGGAGAAGTGAGAGCTAAAAATTGTTGCATAATAATATTCCAGAAAATAATTGAGCGCGATTATAAACAAAGACGCTTAACACTAATAGGTATTTTGCGATTTAACGCACTTTAATTCACGGTAAATGCCTACTTTTACCGCTATTTGCCTAACATATAAGCGGTGGCAATAATAAATGTAAAAAACTTGATAAAACGCCTTGCATTATCGAGTAACTATCCTTAACATACGCCTCGCTTTCACAGCAGTGAAGCAATTCTCTAATAATAGAATTAAAACAGTTATTGGCTTACCTCATTGAGGTCATTCGGACGCGGGATGGAGCAGCCTAAAAGTTCAACCTCGTCGGGCTGCTCAGATAAACGAATAGCCGAAGGTCGTCGGATTCTTTCAAATCCAGCTTCCACAACCTACTCTTACAATATGAGTTAAAACTATTGTGGCTTCCTACTTAATGTAGGTCATTCGGACGCGGGATGGAGCAGCCTGGTAGCTCGTCGGGCTCATAACCCGAAGGTCGTAGGTTCAAATCCTGCTCCCGCAACCAACTCTACTGAGTATAAACAAGGTCGTAGGTTCACTATTATAAGATACGTGCTCCCGCAACCAATTCTTCTAAAGAGAATTAAAACCTTTAGGGCTTTCTTCTTAATACCTTAAGAAGTTCATTCGGACGCGGGATGGAGCAGCCTGGTAGCTCGTCGGGCTCATAACCCGAAGGTCGTAGGTTCAAATCCTGCTCCCGCAACCAATCTTTAAAATTTCAATTTTATTCAATTAATGCATACATAGCTCGTCGGGCTGTTCCTCATAAATAGCCGAAAGTCGTATTGTTTATTCAAATCCTGCTCCCGCAACCAATCTCTACTAAGTATAAACTAGGTCGTAGGTTCACTCTCATTAGATAAGTGCTCCCGCAATCAATCTTTTAAATTTCAATTTTATTCAATTAATGCATACATAGCTCGTCGGGCTGTCACTCATAAATAGCCGAAAGCAGTATTGTTTATTTTAAACACTGCTCCAGCAATTTACTTAAAACTTTCTTTAAAAATATAGACTATCCCATGAATTAATCTGTATAACCCCACGGTGTTACAGGTTGTTGTGCAGGTTTAGTTAAATCAAAGTCAACGCGAAATTCTCGACCAGGTCGAGTTAGTCGGTAAGTGAATTTTTCTGGGTAGATATACATTTGCCAACTGTTACTGATTGATTGTGGAATAGCTTGAGTAACAAATAATTCTTTGGAATATTGATCGGCAGGAAAAGTTTGCACTTGTGCCCATCCAGCATCCACGGTGTGTCCACCATACATGGTAGATTCATCATTAGTACCATCTTTATGGCGATGATCGTGTTTTAAGCTTAAACCACTACCTGTTTTAGTGATGATCCAAGTACGAGAAGCATTTTCACCAACGTGAAACGGTATTTGTAATTCACTATCAGTACATTTTCTAATATGCATCACCAATTTACTGGTATTAAAGCTACTCGGTGGTGCATTATCAACTACCACTTTACCCTCAAATGATTTACCGCAAAGTGATTTTAATTGGTTAAAAAAAGCATCTTGGCTAGGTATTGAAACTAATGGTGCTTGCGCTAAAGCATTGGTTGAAATAAAAATTAAGGCGCTAGCCATTGGCGTTAGTAAATTACTTAGGTTTTTAATCATCTCTACATTATTCTCACTAAAATTATTCGACGCTAAAAGATAAATGTAAAGACTGGATAGGTCAAGCCATACCCATTCGTGTTATTGCCAACGTTGTTAATATATTCTTTTATGTACAACTAATAAGATTGTTATAATCCGATGGGTTTCAGCTCATCCGCATTATTTAAGAATTTAGATTTCTTAGCCCTGAGAGCTATAAATCAAATTTTTATCAGAGTACTATGATCACATATTTGAATTTAAGCATGTTATGAAAAATAAACCTATAAGTATGAACGCTAAACAAGTTAGCCAGAATATCAATAAAATTGTTTATACAAACAATCATAATAAACAATTAACGACTGACATTGTTATTGCAGAACAACCACTTCAAATTAGTTTGTCTTGGCAAGAAAAAGGCTTGGATACCACCAAGGTTTTTGCCATAACAATGCGTACGCCTGGTGATGATGAACAACTGATACTTGGTTTGTTGTTATCAGAAGGGATCATCCAATCAATCAATGACATAAACAGTATCTCTACGGAAGAGAATGAAGAGACCACAGAGCATAATCTTTGGGAAGTAAAACTTAGCTCAGAGATTACTCCTAACATTGCATCATTAGAACGATTTCAAATTACCTACAGTAGTTGTGGTCTTTGTGGAACTACGTCTCTAAAATCTCTAGAACTAAAAAACCCACCAATACTTAATGATGAACATGATTGGTTACCGATAACCCATATTTATGCTTTTCCTGAGATTATGCGTCAACACCAACTTTTATTTGAAAAAACGGGTGGTGTTCATACCGCTGCTTTATTTGATGAACAAGGTAAATTAATAATAATTAAAGAGGATATTGGTCGACATAACGCGTTAGACAAACTTGTTGGTACTATTTTACAACAATCATCAAGCAATCTTACACATCAGGCTATTGTAATTAGTAGTCGTATTAGCTTTGAAATGATTCAAAAAACAGTGATGGTTGGCGTCCCAGTACTCATTGCCATTGGTGCTCCTTCAGATCTAGCGATTAAAGCTGCCAAAAGATTTAACTTAACCTTAATTGGCTTTGCTAATAGCCATTCATTTAATGTATACCACGGTGATTGGCGGTTACGGCAAGAGTGAAGATGATACCTTATCTAAAGCACAGAGAATAAATTTAAAATAAAACATACTAGGAAAAAACATGATAAAAACCGGTCGTTATCAACATTTCAAAGGCAATTTTTACCAAGTACTGCATATTGGCAAACACAGTGAAACAGAAGAGTTACATGTAGTTTATCAACCAGAGTACGGCGATAAAGGTATATGGATCCGCCCTCTTTCAATGTTTGACGAAACCATTGAGCGAGATGGCAAAGTGATAAAAAGATTTAAACTTGTAACTGAATAGTTTTCACCATAAATTAATCAACGGTTAAGACGATTTTGCCAATATTTAAATTATCTAGCATACGTTGATGAGCTAATTCGATATCATGCCACGAATATACTCTGTCGATTACAGGCAAGACTTTCTCATCAAGTAATAATTGAAAGAAATCGTCAGTGAACTTATCAACTAACTGTTTTTTATAATCAATACTTCGATTACGTAAGGTTGTTGCCTGAAGTGAAATTCGTTTTTGCAACAGTTTTGCAATATCAATTTGCTCTGCATATCGCCCTGCTAACATCGACAATATAACTATCTTGGCATCAAGGGCCGCGACATTAATGTTTTTAGCTATATAATCTCCGGCTACCACATCTAAAATAACATCAAATTTCACTTTGTTGTCTTTTGACCAAGTAACAAAATCTGTGGTTCGGTAATTAATCGCTTGATCCGCACCTAATGATAAACAAGCCTGACATTTTTCATCATTACTTGTGGTAACAACAACATAACAATCTTTTGACTTAGCTAATTGAATCGCTGCACTGCCAACCCCACTTGCTCCAGCATGAATAAGTACGTTTTGTTGAGGTTTAAGCGCAGCAATAGTGAATAAACATTGATAAGCGGTTAGAAATACTTCGGCAATAGCGGCGCCTTGTTGATAGGTGTGTTGCGTAGGAATAGCGATTAAGTGAACAGCTTTTACTTTAACATATTCTGCATAACCTCCCCCAGCCACTAGACAACAAACACGATCAGTAACTTGCCAAGACTTTACGTCCTGACCACACTCAACAATCTCACCTGATACTTCGATGCCTAAGATCGTAGATTCGCCTTTGGGTGGTGGGTACTTTCCTGCGCGCTGCAGAATATCAGCCCTATTTACCCCAATAGCTTTGACTTTAATTAAACATTCATCATTTTCAATGGTCGGCTTAGTCGTTTCATTTAAACTCAATGAACCGTCAGTAGTAACATCTATGAACTGCAATTATTTATTCCTATGCTTAACCGATTGAAAAATGATTATGCTCTTGCCACGGTACTTTTTTGGTTTGAATATCTGACACTTCAGCGGTCGGTGGTCCATGGTTTAACCAGTCGAGCATTTTATCAACGTTGCGTTCGTCACCACATACTAAGACTTCAACATCACCGTCAGCTAAGTTATGCGCATAACCACTTAAACAGCATTCAATTGCCATCTGCTGGCTAGAAGCTCTAAAGTAAACTCCTTGTACTTTACCACTAATATGGGCCATATAACTTACATTCATCTTTAGTCTCTCTTATTCTTAAGGAAATAAATACAAATAGATGATTGCACCTAAGTAAATCATTGACTAAACTCGGCGCCATTCATCATTGCAATCTTAAGTATAGGCAAATGTCAGCAAGAATTTATTTAAAAGTTACTCGAGAAAAGTCTTTATTAAGAAAACACCCTTGGATTTTTTCTAAAGCGGTCAATAAAATCAAAGGAAATCCTATGATTGGCGACACTGTAGATATTTTCGATAATAAAGAAAATTGGCTAGCTAGAGGAGCTTATTCTCCAGAATCTCAAATTAGAATTCGAGTATGGAGTTTTGATGAACACGAAGAAATTGATAGTACGTTTTTTCGTAATAAGTTGATAAAAGCACAAGCTAGGCGTGATTGGTTTATCGAACAAGGTGGATTAACCGGTTATCGTTTGATAGCTGGGGAGTCAGACGGCCTACCAGGTATCACTATCGATAAGTATAATGACTTGATAGTTTGTCAGTTATTAAGCGCGGGTGCAGATTTTCATCGTTATACGTTAGTTGCTTGTCTACAAGAGCTTTATCCTGATTGCCACATCTACGAACGTTCTGATGTTGATGTCCGGAAAAAAGAAGGTTTAGAGCCAACGACTGGTTGGTTAACAACACCTCAGGAATCTACGAGTACAGTGATACAAGAGCATGGGATTAATATACATGTTGATGTAGCTACGGGTCATAAAACAGGCTTTTATTTAGACCAAAGAGACTCTCGACTTGCTGCTGGTAAATACGCTAAAGGGAAAACGGTGCTGAATTGTTTTTCATATACCGGCACCTTCTCACTGCATTGCGCTGCAAATGGTGCAAAAGAGGTGATCAATGTTGATGTTTCACAACCGGCACTTGATGTAGCTAAACAAAATCTTGAATTAAATGGCCTTGCTGATAAAAATGTATCATTCCTAAAAGAAGATGTTTTTAAATTATTGCGTAGATTTCGTGCTGAAAAACGTACTTTTGACATGATTATTTTAGATCCACCAAAATTTGTCGAATCAAAAGCACAACTTACTGGTGCATGCCGTGGCTATAAAGATATCAATATGTTGGCGATGCAGTTATTAAACCCGAAAGGCACTTTACTAACTTTTTCTTGCTCGGGTTTAATGGAAGCAGGATTATTCCAAAAAGTTGTTGCTGATGCCGCATTAGATGCGAAGAGGAATGCATACATTGTTGACCGATTGCATCAAGCGGCAGATCACCCTGTGTCGTCTAATTACCCAGAAGGATATTATTTAAAGGGCTTAGTCTGCCAAGTAGATTAATAACTCTTTGGCCTGTCATTTCAAGGGTATTGTTAACAAGGATGTTATACCAGTTCCATTAAGTTTGTGATCTTGTTGTGCGCAATAATTTAAAGGAATCGGTATTAATCAATTTCAGCGATATTAATGCCGATTAGGTAGCATTCGTTCCCTTCTTCGGTAACGCGTATCACTTTTCCTCGAACGTCTAAAGGTTGCACGGAAGCTCCTGACGAATCAACACTTACTCGAACATTAGTATTAAGTTCAATTGGATGCGACATTTCTATAGCCATTCCGGTGGCACTTAAATCACGACAGGTAGCAAATGTGGTACTGTTTGCTTCATCATCAATGATAGTCACTGAAACATCACTATTTAACATCATACGATAAAAGTTACGTTTATCATCGTAATTAACCATAACTACTCCAGAGATTGATCATTCTTATCCTGTCCCTTTTATACGCATTGCAAGAAAACATGTCAAATTACTAAACTATTTAGATGGTTTTTAATCCGTTTTGCTGAAATGGGATAAGGCGTTTTTAAATTTTGTGCAAACATTGATACCCTCAACTCTTCGATCATCCAGCGAGTTTCTTTAACATCGATAAGTACAGCTAAATCATGTTTGGCTTTGGTTTGTACTTGCTCAAAACCAGCGTTTACTTTTTCTAACTCAAGGATTTTTAAGCGGTCTTGATTCGGATCTATCGGTAACTTTTCCATTCTTCTTACTAACGCTTTTAAATATCGCTCAATATCGGCAACCCGTTGATAGCCTGACTCGGTAATGAAACCTTTGAATACGAGACTTTGAAGATGTTGTTTAATATCACCATGCGACTGAATAACATTTAATGGCACATTACCTTTGAGCTTTTTATTTATTTCATGACTGAGCTGTAAAACCTGCTCTACCTTTATTGCGAGGCTTAAAACCGTATCGGCAATTTCAGCACGAACATGGTCTTTACAAGCATCAAAGCTGCTTTCATCTCTAGGGATATCGGCGTGTGTTTTCACTAAATACTGACAAGAAGCTAAAATGCAGTCATTAAGTAAATCAGTAATCGAACCAAACGGGTTAAAATATAAACCCAACTTAGCTTTATTAGGCAGTTTTTGTTGTAGGTATTTAATTGGCGATGGAATGTTTAACAATATTAATCGCGCGACACCAGACAACATTGCCTGATCAGCTAATACCTGATGCTCAAATAATTCAATGGCAACATTTTGTTTTTTGTCAACAACAGCTGGAAACGCTTTAATAGTTAGATTAGCTATTTTTTTCTGGTAGTTTTTAGGCAAGGCATTGAAATCCCATGAACTAATATCATTACGCTCAATGCCTTTATCCGCTACTTTCGAAATAGAAGCTTTTACTTTGCCTTGCAGTTTTTGCTGTAAAAGTGACAAGTGACGACCCTGCTCTACAACCTTGCCTTTTTCATTAACAACTTTAAAGTTAATCAACAGATGCATTGGCAATTCAATACCTTGCCAACTGTCCTCCGTTAATTTAACCCCTGTCATTCTTAATAACTGCTTTGCTACAGCTTGTCTTAAACTTATATTATCAGTAGCTGAAGATTGTTCGATAGCTGCGATACAAGCATCTGCATAATTAGGCGCAGGAACGAAGTTTCGCCTTAACGATTTTGGTAATGCTTTAATCAGCGCAATGATTAAGTCGTAACGTAATGCCGGTATTTGCCAGTCAAAACCAATTTCTTGTACTTGATTCAAAATACCCATAGGAATATGCACACTAACGCCATCATCAACGTCTCCTGGGCTAAAATGATAACTTAATGGTAAAGATAGGTTACCTTGTTGCCACAGGTCGGGATATTCGGTTTTATTAACTTTCTTAGTGTCTTCATTAAGTAAAAATTCACGAGTGAAATTTAATAGTTTAGGCTGTTTTTCTTTAGTCGTTTTCCACCAAGATAAAAAGCTACGCTGACAAATAACCGTTTCAGGTAATTTTTCACTATAAAAATTAAAGAGTTGCTCTTCTTCTACTAAAAAGTCTTTTCTACGTGCTTTTTGTTCAAGCTTCTCTACTTCTTTTACCAAGTCAGCATTGCGTTGATAAAATGATTCCCTGATATTAGCATCACCGTTAACTAAAGCTTCACGGATAAAAATTTCTCGGCAAGTATCAGGCTCTATTTGATTAAAATTTATTTTTCGCTTACTGACAATGATTAAACCGTATAACGAGATTTGTTCATAGGCCATCACAGCGCCCTGCTTTTTCTCCCAATGTGGTTCACTGTAATTGCGTTTTAATAAATGCTCTGCCATAGGTTCAATCCATAGCGGATCAATTTTTGCCACCATACGACCAAACAAACGACTGGTTTCGACCAGTTCGGCAGACATCAGCCATTTTGGTGGCTTTTTCGCGACTGCTGAGCCTGGAAAAATAAAGAACTTACTACCACGGGCACCTTTATATTCCCTATTTTCATCTTGTTGCCCAAGATGACTTAATAAACCTGATAAAATCGCTTGATGAATAGCATCATGTGCTGAGTTATTTTCACTCTTGTCAGCCTCTACTGTACTGTCAGGCAAGGTAAGCGAAGATAAAGCGATGTTAGTATCTTTGAGTGCTTGTTTTAATTGGCTGAATATATCCTGCCATTCACGAATGCGGATATAAGATAGGAACTCTTTTTGACACAATTTTCTAAACTGATTATTGGTTAAAGCTTTCTGTTGCTGATGAACATACATCCAGAGGTTTAAAAAACTGACGAAGTCAGACTGTTTATCTTTGAAACGGTTATGTTTTTCGTCCGCTGCTTGCTGTTTTTCATGAGGCCTTTCACGTGGATCTTGAATACTCAACGCACTAACAATAATGAATATTTGCTCAATACAGCCTAAGTCGATTGAGGTTAAAATCATTTTTGCCATACGAGGGTCAACAGGAAATTTAGCTAATAATCGCCCTGCTTTTGTTAACTGTGTTTGACCTTGGTGATTACTCGTCGCGTTTAATTCCTCGAGTAAACGTACACCGTCAGTAATATTTCTATTATCGGGTGGTTGTACAAATGGAAAGTCTGCAATATTGCCTAAATCTAACGACAGCATTTGTAGAATGACCGTTGCTAAATTGGTTCTTAAGATTTCAGGATCGGTAAATTCAGGACGATTTAAATAGTCATCTTGTGAATATAAACGAATACAAACACCTTCAGAAACACGGCCACAACGCCCTGCTCGCTGATTAGCACTAGCTTGTGAAATAGCTTCAATGGGTAAACGCTGTACCTTTGTACGATAGCTATAGCGAGAGATACGCGCTGTACCGGGATCTATAACGTATTTAATGCCGGGTACCGTTAAACTGGTTTCAGCAACGTTGGTAGCGAGCACAATATTGCGACCAGAATGTGGTTGAAATATACGGTTTTGCTCTTGTACGGTTAAACGAGAATACAAAGGCAAGATTTGGGTATGTTTTAAATTGGCTTTTTCTAATGCGGTTGCAGTATCACGTATTTCACGTTCACCGTTGAGGAATATTAAAATATCACCTTGGCTAGACCCTTTGCTAAAAGAAGATAATTCATCAACAGCATTTAAAATGCCAGAGATAACATCGACATCGTCACCTTGTTCGCCATTCATCTCGCCAAGTGGACGATAATGCATTTCAACTGGGTAGGTACGTCCAGAAACTTCAATTATCGGTGCTAGTTTGCCGCTAACAGAACAAAAATGTTTCGCAAATCGTTCAGGATCAATAGTTGCTGAGGTGATGATCACTTTTAAATCAGGACGTTTGGGTAATATTTCCCTAAGATAACCTAGAATAAAATCAATATTTAAACTGCGTTCATGAGCTTCATCAATGATAATAGTATCGTATTGGCGTAGTAGTCGGTCATTTTGCATTTCAGCTAACAAAATCCCATCCGTCATTAGCTTAATGAAACTGTTATCACTGACTTGGTCGGTAAATCTCACTTTATAACCAACTACATCTCCAACCTGGCTTTGTAGTTCATCAGCAATACGAGTTGCTACCGTTCTTGCTGCAATACGTCTAGGCTGGGTATGACCTATCATACCGTCAATGCCACGCCCTAGTTGTAAACATATTTTTGGTATTTGGGTGGTTTTACCTGAGCCCGTTTCACCGGCAATGATAACAACTTGATTCTCGTCTATCGCTTTAGAAATTCTTTCAACGTTTTGTGAAACGGGTAAGGATTCTGGATAATGAATATGCAGTGATTGTTTAAGCTTGTTCGCTTTGTGGGTTATCGACTTGTGTATTTGTTGAGATAGTTGGTTTATTTGACGTTGATGTTTATCTTTGAACTTTTGCTCTGACTGTTTTTTTTGCTTTTTTAAGGCATGTAAACGGTTTTTAAAGCGAGGTTTATCGGCAAACCTCACTTTATTTAATAAAGCAAAAAGATCATTAATCGAAATATCAGCAACAGGGAAAACTTCAGAAGACAAAATAAACTCAAGAACAACAGGTAAAAATGTATTTTATCAATTCTGAAGGTTAATACCAATAATTTAACTACTTACCTGCGTGATAAGACGAACGTAAGTGTTTATCTAAAGCATGAAGAACATCATTACGGCAAATGGTGCCTAATAAATTACCGTCATCATCAACTACGGGATAAACTTTAGGTTTGTTTTTTAACATGTTTTGACCAAGCTCTATTACGCTATCATAGGGTTTTACTGAGAGCACATCTTTACGCATTAAATCGGCGACATCTGAGGTATGTTCATTATAATATATAGACTTGAGCATGGTTTCCATAACATCACTTTCAGATAAAAAACCAATCAACTGATGATTTTTATCAATGACAGGACCGCCGATTTGTTTGGTTTTTAAAAATCGTAACGACGCCTCTTCAACCACCATCTCTGGTGTAAAAGTAACAGGATAGTGGTTCATGTATTCACTAATTTTTACAGATTCCATATTGATGACCTCAACGTTTTGTTTATTATTATCTTCATTCTAACTGTAGACGGTAATTTAAAATATTTCCTAAATTTATCAAAATATTGGCAATGTTTATTACGCTTCAACTTTAAGTTGATTGATAAGCATTAACGGGTGTTGTTCTTCGCCTTGTAGAAATTGTGCGACTTCTTTGTTCATTTTTTTATAACTACTTCTTAAATGTGCTTTAAGATGCGGCACAACCTGTTTATTTTCAATGTTTTTAAGGTTGCTAAAAACCGCTAGACAATAAAGCATCTCGTTTTCTGGTAACGCTGCTTGTCGATTAGCACGAGGGTTATAACATGAGCCACAGCCACCTTTAAATTGATAGGCAGTATTAGCGAAAATCACACCAAAGCCCATAACACAGGCTAATACGTCTATCGCTTGTGGGAGAAACTCTTGCCCCCCTGGTGGTAATGTTTTTTGTTGCATCACTAACATACTGGCTAATTGTTGAACGTAAGAGGCAATTAAATCTTGTGGTTGATTAATCTGATTGGCGTTGAAAGTTAAATCTATGGTTGGTTGCCCTTCACTCACTTCAATTCTAGCTTTTTCGCCACGTAAAGCACCATCAACCTTGAGTAAGGGCAATACTGTAGTTATCGGTTGTTCTGGGCTGACTAAACGTAGTGGCCACTGAGTCATACCCGCATAATTTAACGTATGGTTAAAAATATTGGCAGCCATTTCATTAACACTGGATACTCGACCCGCGTAAAATTCATTGGTTGGTAAAACCAGTCTAGTTTCTTGCTGAAAGCTTTTGACATTAAAGTGTTCTATTGCCCAAGCAACCGTGTCAAATATCCATTGGCCGGTATTTTCATCTATAGCTGGTGTCTTTTTAAATAATCGATTGAACATAAAACGTTAGTTACCCTTTTTGACTACTGGTTGTATGGTCTTTAATGCCTCAGTACCGTATAAAGGAACCGTTGACAGAGAATGATGGTGACTGCCACTCGACTCTTTTGTAGAGTATGAAAGGTAAATTAAACTTTGATTTTCTTGGTCATATATCCGACGTACTTTAAGGCTTTTAAATAAAATACTCTTTGATTCTTTAAAAACTACTTCACCGTTCTTAGATTTGTCTACACTTGCTATTTCTTGGGCAGTGATCACACCCGTTTGACGACATGCGATAGACATATCTGAGGGATCCGAAAAATCTAAATCTGCCTCAATATGGCTAATATGACAAGTCACCCCTTTTATCTTAGGATCTTTATTCGCTTCAATGACAACATCCTTAGTGGTAAACAAGCCTAAACTCACTTTACCAACATCGTCAGAACATGCCGACAAACCGACAATGGCTAAGCTTAAGCAAAAAATTGCACGTTTATTCATGATGAAATATTCCGATAAATGATTGATATATAACAAATGCGAAGCAAAATATATACTGTTCAGGCAAACGTCATATCTATTTACTAATAATTTTACTGTTATCAATAATGTGCTGGAAAAATGATTGCTTTGCAAGTGTTGTTCAGCCGGTAATGAGATAAGTCGAAAAACTAGACATTGTGGTTAAATTTGATAATCTAACCTCACACTGGTCAAACCAGAATAGCCATTAAAATTATAATAATCAGTTAAGGTAACTATGTCATATCAAACACTTACGTTAAAGTATTCAGATCAAATAGCTTATATAGAGCTCGCTCGTCCAGAAAAGCATAATGCACTTAACATTACTATGTTTAATGAAATTGATGGAGTTATCAAAACCCTTAAAAAAAACAAAGATATTCGGGTTGTTATTGTTTCTGGTCAAGGTGAAAGTTTTTGTTCGGGTTTAGATGTTAAATCAGTATTAAGTGATGCTAAATCATCGATTAGATTATTGTTTAAATGGTTACCATGGCAGGCCAATTTAGCCCAAAGAGTTTCTACGGCGTGGAGAAAAGTGCCTGTTCCTGTGATTTTCGCCTTGCACGGTAAGTGTTGGGGTGGTGGTTTACAGATTGCACTAGGTGGAGATTTTCGTATTGCCACACCCGATGTATCCATCGCAATAATGGAAGCACGTTGGGGGTTAATTCCTGATATGGGTGGCACTTTAGCGTTAAAAGAATTAATAAAACTCGATGTGGCAAAAGAACTCGCCATGACAGGAAAAATTATCGACGGTCAACAAGCGTTATCAACGGGACTTATCACAAAAATATCAGATGATCCTTTAGCGCAAGCCACCCTGATGGCGCAAGAGATCATTAACCAATCACCAGATGCGATTACCGCCTGTAAAAAACTCTATAATAAAAGCTGGTGGGGCTCAGCAGGTATGGCTTTAGCTAGAGAGTCCTTTTATCAATTGAGAATCATCTGCGGTAAAAACTTCAGAATTAAGGGGTATAATCAAACCCATGATAAAAGTGAACATAAAAACTTTAAACAACGCATGAGATGGTAAACATATGAAACATTAATTGACCATGCAAAGAACAAAAATCTATTAGACAGTTACACACTAGGCAATTATTGAATCATCAAAAGGTGTAAATTATACTTGGAACTATTGCAAAATTAGTATTAATGTTTAAGTTTAAAAAGCATAATTAATTTCAAACAGTAATTGTCTCCCAGGTAGCGGAAAATCATTAGGTATTGAGCCGTTACTAGGGTGATATGCTTTATTGCTTTCCAACAAGTTATGGGTAACGACTGCTAACTCTAAATCTTTTAAAGCTCCGGTATAATTAAGCTTAATATTCACAAAGTCATAATTTTTAAGTCGGTTACGTAGATCTGTTTCTGCGCGTTTTCTATCCATTACCCAATTACTCGTAAGGTTAGCATTTACATTACTATTTATTTGCCAATTTAGTGTCAATGAAGCTAACTTTTTTGCAATATTGGGTATTGTTTTACCTTTACCATCTTTGCTATTAAGATAAGTAAAATTACCACTAACATCTACAGTTTTAAAAGGTCGCCAACGGCCTTCCCATTCAAAGCCTGAAGTTTCGTTTTTTCCAATATTTTGCGCTATCGCTATACCAGATTGTTTGTCAGTTATATGAGCTATCAATTCATTGGCTTGATACTTGAAAATTGTAAAGGAATTATGAAAATCATCATCTATTTGGTAATTTAAACCAAGTTCATAAGTAGTGATTTCTTCTGGCTTAACATTGATATTTCCTTGCGCTGCGGGATTGTTTTTTGCATATAAGTCAACAAAGCTTGGTGCCCTAAAAGCTGAGCCAGCGAAGGAACGAATATTTATGTTTTTACTTACTGCCCAGTTTATTCCTATACGAGGATTTACCGTTGAACCAAAATCCGAATAATCATCAATCCTAATACCTAAGTTCAATAATACATTTTCACGTACTTGCCACTCATTCTGTAATGATGCGAAAGTAAAGCTTCTTGATACATTAGGCATATAGATATGTTTTGTACCACTAACATCAGTTAATGCTCCATCAACAATAGTTTCTGTACCGTTTAAAACACTAGGACCAAAATTTTTCGGCTCAGAAGCGCTGTAATTCTGTTTTTCGTAACCTAATTCCCAACGTATTTGTTGAGTATTATTTAAATTGAATAAATGAATGAGATTAGCGTGATAATGTTTTGTGACATTAGCAGGATGCCCAATATAACCATCAATAAAAGTGGTAAATACTGTCGGCTCGACAAAATCAATATTGCCACTTTTACCTATGGGTAGTACGGTTCCAGGGGGAAAAATAGTAAACTTTGAGATACCTTCTTGTTTTTTATACCAACCTGACAGTGTAAATGTTCCTTGCATTATTTCAGATAAATCATAACTAAATTTTAAATTCTGGTTCTTAAAATTATCAATGCCTGTTGGATCAAGGACCTGAGCTACACCACCACCCAAGCCTGATTTACTATCAATTAAATAATATTGGCTACTGAACTTTTTCCAATTAAATTCTGTTTTAAATGTTAACGCATGATAATCATCATTAAGTACACCTGGCGCTATACTTGCTGAGGAGTTAAAAACATTATCAAAAACTGTTTGCAAATCACTAGTAATGAGTTGACTAGAGTCTTCACCTCTATGGTGATAATTCAGTGCTACTTGAAAATTAATATCATCCCAATTGTAATTTTTACTTAAATTTAAAATATATTGTTCGGGCTCACCTAAACTTAGTTGAAGTTCATTTGGTAGTTCACCAGGCTCGTAGCTTATCAAATTAATGATACCAGCAAATGCATCCGCTCCAAATACAACTGAACCAGGGCTGCGTATAATTTCAATCCGTTTAAAACCGTGTAATGGAATTTCAGCTAATGGTGGGGTACCCCCATGATGAGCTCTATTTAGTGGAATACCGTCAGATAACAACAGTACTTGCTGTCCAAAAACACCAGAAAGCCCTCTTATTGAATATTTTTGATAGCTATTACCAGTAGTGACATTGTCCAATTGAATACTTACAGCACCTTGAAGTGCTTGTTCTAAGTTGTGTGCACCTTTTTCTCGCCATTCAGCAGCTTTTATAATAGTTACAGAAGCAGGAGCGTTTAGTTTTTTTTGCTCAAAGCCTGACGCCGAAGTAACTACTTGAATTTGAGCTAGCTCTCGTAAAGAAAGGTGTAGGAAAGAATCCGCTTTGACAGAGTTAGACACTGCGAGCACATTTGGGCTCAGAATAATAAAAGTGATTAGAAAAAATAAATTAGTTTGACACATACATAGTCGATTTCTGTAGCGCTAACTAAATATATTTTAGGAGGTAAAAGGCGTAAAAACAAACTAGCGGGATATATTTTTGTACAAAATTACAACAATAGCTAATGGCTAGGTATTAATTAGTCCCCTATAATTTTTAATAGTAATCTTTAAATGTAGAGAACAAAAATGAAAACTTCATTATGCTTTTATCTAATATATCTAACATTATGTACAATTATTATTGGATGTGGAGGGTCTGATAATCCAGATGAAGTTGTTGTTCCAACGTTATCATCAGCAAAATTTTCCCTAGGTGTGAGTGATGCACCTGTTGATGACGCTGAAATTGTCTCTATAGAAATTGATTCCATTAAACTTATTAATACAGATGAGAGCAATGGCGGTCAAGAAATATTAATTGATGAATTTATTGATGAAAATGGCTTAACAGTTGATACCATTCAAGTGAACTTACTCGATTTTCAAGGTCAAGACCAAATGAAAATTATTGATGAGTCTCAGGGGATTACCTTGGCTAATGGTGTCTATAAAATGGAACTTGCTATTGTGGATAGCGGCTCTTTTGTAATGTTAGATAATGACGCTTATAAATATAACATTAAGGTGCCTAGCTCACGTTTGAAGCTTGGTGAATTTACCATTACAGATCAAGCACAACAAGTAGCAGAGACCCCAGCATATACATTGGAGTTCGATTTAAGAAAGTCTCTCGTTTTACGTGGCAATAACCCTATGGCTAATGGTTATATCCTTAAACCAAACGGTGTGCGTATAGTAAGTTTACCAAGTTCTATCACTGGCATTATCAGTCCTGAATATACTAATTTAGGAGTTTGTACCGTTTATCTTTATGAAGGTACACCTACTGAATTAGCTGATATATACGATATAGATGATGAAGCCTTCATTGGAGAGACACCGACAGCTACAGCTCCTATTGCAGCGGTAGTGGTCGAAAGTGACAGTACATATAATATTGGTTTCCTTGATGCAGGTAGTTACACCGTTGCCATGATGTGTGGTACTGGACCTGATGTTGATGATGACAACATTCAGTTTGACGGTTTAGCTATTCCTTCTCCAGCAGAAAATTCACAAACCGTTGAAATATCTACAGGAACAATAGCAACAGTTAATTTTTAAGGCGCAATAATAAAAGAATCAGTTCTAACCACATATAAAACTTAAAAGTCAATATATACGTTTGAAGAAACCGTAAACGTATGGTTTTTCTTGTTGAAATGGATTAATAAAGGTATGTTCTTCACTGGCGATTAGCTCAAAGTCTTCACCGAGTCTTTCTTGCATTTCTGCTATCGAATATTGGTGAACAGCTAAGCCTGCACATTTTTTTGCACCAGTGTGTGAAAATTCAGCCAATAAAACGTAGCCACCGACTTTTACTGCCTTTAGGAGATTATTAAAATATCCAGAGATTTCTTGTTCACTCAGTAAAAAATGTAGGACCGCTCTGTCAATCCACAAATCAACTGACAAAGGGGATGAGAATTGATCGGAAATACTCTGACACAGACAAGTTAGACGTTCATTATCGACACGTTGTGCAAGCTTGGTTAGTGCCTTGTTACTGATATCATTTGCAATTAAATGACTACCGGCACTGATTAGTTTATCAACCAAAAACGACGTGCCAGCACCAGGTAGAAATATGACAGATTCGGGTGTTAAAGGAACTTGCTCGATATATTTCATGGTTTGCGATAGATCAGCTTCGTACCAACCAAGATCTTGATCGGTTTTATTGGCAAAAATATTATTCCAATGCTGAGTATCGCTAACCATAATTGACTCGATTTTCTACTCGATAATAATTATAACTACTTAAGTAGAGGATGATCTTCTGGTAATTGTTTCGATATCCAAAGGGCCAGCTTATGTTTCATGCTTTGTAAATCTTCACCATCAACTGGTAATGGATGCACTAATTTATCACTCACTAATAAACGATAAAGGCTTTCGATTTTTTCTTTGGCGGCATTGGTTGACGAAAAACCTTTGTAACCACGGTTAACTGCATACTTCTCACCAATTTGAATCGCCATTTTTAATAAAGCCGATTCATTTTTCATTTTTTTCATTTTATTCCTTAAATATTGTGATTATTCAAACTTGTAGCAATTTTACTTATGCATCAGGCATAGCAAAATAAAACGCATTAAGTTTGTTACCGTCTAAATCGCGAAAGTATCCCGCGTAAAAGCCTGCAAGCTCATCTCGAGGCCCTGCTTTACCTTCACAGGTTGCCCCTAATTCAATTGCTTTGTGATAAAAAGCGTCTACTTTTTCTGGTGAATCCAATTGGATTGCCACCATCATGCCATTACCAACAGTGGCTGGCTTACCATCAAATGGTTTAGTCACTGAAATACCGGGTTGATCTGGCGCTGTTGCCCACGCGACAAACGTCTCTGTATCCATAAACCGACCAGCACCTATGGTTGCTAATAGTTGATCATAAAAATTGACTGCTTTTTCAAAATCATTTGTACCTAATGTGACGTAACCTATCATGTGTATTTCCTTATCTTATTTTTGTTTTAACCGTTAATAACAAGCTAACATGCTTTTATCAAAGTCCTCAATATTAATTGAAATATTATTAATTGAAAGATGATCGTTAAGTTGCTGATGGCTTTTTTCTACTGAAGCCATGGTCAAGGTATTATCATCGAGTAAATACACTTGTTTTATACTTGTGTAGTAGAAAGTCATAATGAGCATTGCTTTAGCATCATTTTTTTCAAATGCCGCTTTTTTAATAGACTTTAACTTTCTGTAGATAAAATTATGCAATTGTTTTAATTGCCAAACATAATAGATTTCATTAAAAAACGTTTTAGTTTTTAAATGATGTAAAGTGATAGCACAAGTCAATAACGCTAATACCACACCTAAAAGGTTATACTTAAAGTTATTCGGTTGTTCACCGTCGATAAGGTTATTGTTGATGGTTGTTACAGACTCTGAAAATAACGCAATCAGAGCAGCACCAAATCCTAAAGATAAAACGGTTAAAATGGCAATGAAACCGATAATTACGTAGTTGAGCCTTTGCCTATAGATACTTTTATCTATTTCATATAATTTCATTGGATACTCTTAAATAGTAATTTGTCATAAACAAGTAAATGTTCCAAACTTATTCAATCTAAGCCAAGCGGATACCTGAGTGGCGCGCTACTTTACTATCAACACCTTCAAACCACACGGACTTTTTGCTGGCAATCGTCAGTTGTTTTTTCGCTCGAGTAATTCCGGTGTACAATAATTGGCGAGTTAACAATTGATTATCGGTTTTTGTCGGTAAAATCATTGCAACATGTTCAAATTCACTGCCTTGTGTTTTGTGAATTGTCATCGCATAAACACTTTCATATTGTGGTAGTCGACTAGGTAAAATAGGAAGATAATTGCCTTTTTCTTGTTCAAATACTGCCATTAAGTGCCCTACTTCATTACGCCAAATCAAACCTATATCCCCGTTATATAACCCTAAGCTATAGTCATTTTCAGTGATCATAATGGGTTTGGCGTGATATAAGTTTTGTTTCATGATGGTTGGCATAGCACTACTTAGCTCTTTAGTAGCGTTCTGCTTCGATAACAAAATTTGCTCTACCCAATAATTTAATCGCTCAACGCCAGTATCCCCTTTACGTGTTGCTGACAACAAACGAAATTTAGCTAATAACTCAAAAGCATGTTCAATCGAATGAGCTGACATTAACGGTCGATAATATTGTTCAACCAATTTAGCTAAATCATGGACTTGACTAACGTCTAACCACATCAATTGAGGGACTAAGCTATCTTTGGCTTGTTGCAGTAACTGCCAACTCTGTTCGCTATCTCCTTTTATGACGGCTGCTGCGATTAAGCCAATACCACCCTGACCGTCGAATCGTCTGCTTTTCGTTAAATAGGTTAAATGATCAAGCGGATGTTTTTTACTAATAGGCAAACTCGTTGTGCCGGTGACTTGTGTTAAGTAATGACTGTTAGTGGTTGAGAATTGTGCCTGACTAATCGGCGTAAAATCCGCTAAAATACTCCCTGCTGCTACAGAGGGTAGTTGATCTGCATCTCCCAATAATATTACTTGGCAATGTGTAGGCAACGCCCTTAGTACACGTGACATCAAGGGTAAATCAACCATGGAAACTTCATCAATTAATAATACATCTATCGCTAATAAATTATCTTGATGGTGACGGAAATTAGGGCTGTTTGGGATCACCCCTAATAAACGATGTAGGGTTTGCGCATTACTGGGTATTTTAGCTAAAACATCATCATTGATCAGACCTTTAAACCCTTGCACTGCTTGTGATATCGATTCAGATAAACGTTGTGCTGCTTTGCCCGTTGGAGCCACCAATGCAATAGTTAATTCCTGTTGCTGCTTTAACATTAACAAAGCAGCAAGTAATTTAGTTACTGTATAGGTTTTACCGGTACCCGGTCCTCCAGCAATAATAGAGAATGATTTATTTAAGGCATTTGCAACCGCAATTTTTTGCCAATCTATTTCGTCTGTTGTTGCAGTTTCTTGGATATTTGTTGATAAGTCTGGAAAAATTTTTGAGATAACCGCAGAAATAGCATCAACTTCGTCGGCCGAAATCGTTTGAAGATCAGATGTCAGACTTTTTTGTTCAATAAAGTCTATTACTTGTCGTTCAAACAGATAATAACGGCGTAAATAAAGTTTATTATCAGCAAAGACAACACCTTGGTTATCGGTAAAGTGTATCGCCAGTTTTTGTAAAACCGCTTGTAATGCAGCCAAAGTTGGAAAATGAAAACCTTGATGGCTGACAATACCACTTTCATCACATGAAAAGCCAAACTGTTGATTAGCAATTGTTTCAATCGGTAAACAACTATGGCCGTCACGTAAACTAACATTTAGGCTAAGTAGTAAATGAAAGATTAAGCTGCTATTGGCAAAAACATCGTTATTATCCGCCCTACTATTAGATTCGGTTAACAAAATTTCAGAAAATTGTTTAGCAAAAAAATAATCGATAGGTTCAATGTCAGCTAATTGCTGCTGAGCTTGAGAAAACCTTTGGTAAGGATGTTTTATAGGAACACTAGTATTTATACTCATAAGACTTGTTCACCTGAGAATGTTTGTTTATTGCTTGATGAAGCCTCCCCAGCAAAAATATCATCGAGTTGTTGCAACTCAATTTGACTAATATCGCGGTAATAAATTCCACAACCGGCATGTTGTTCATTATTACTCATGCCCCGCAAATAGAGATAATATACCCCGCCAAAATCTCGCTCCACGTCATAATTAGCTAAAGTAATTTTGAGGTAACGATGTAAAGCAAGTGAATAGATAAGATATTGTAAATCATAATGATGTTGTTCGATATTTGCTTGTAAAAATTCAGGCTTATAGTGACTATAATCGTCACCTAAATGGTTAGATTTATAATCACAAATATAATATTTCCCCTGATGCTCAATAATCAAATCAATAAAGCCATGCATCATGCCTTTTAAATAGCGATGAAAAGATAAACTTAAGTTGCTATGTTGCTTGGTGCGATAAAGCGAATTATTGCGATGTTCAAGCAACAAATTAGATAATTTTTGAGTATTAGCTTGCTCTAAAGGGAAATAAAACTCTACTTCTCGTAAACTATGTTCATGAGAAATGGCTGATAAGCTAAAATTGTCACAACCATCAGGATCATCCTGTTTATACTGCGTTAGCGGTGTATTAAGAATTTGTTGTAACCATTTTTCTAAATCATTTTGACTAAACCCTTGTCCTAATTCCCCATATTTTAGTAATGGCCATTTTAATGTTTGCTGCCAATCTGGGTGGACAAAATTAAGGTGTTCAAAGATGTCATGCAATAAATTACCGGTATTGGCTCCTTTCGTTAAAGCAAAACGTATCAAGTGAGCATGGTTATTTTCCTGTTCATCAAATCGCTGTTCATTGTGGTTACCACTATCTCTATCCGGAGTTGAAACACCATTGTCGCGAATATTACGGCTTAATGCTGTAAAGGAACTTAACCACCAATCACGTTCAATATTACCGTTGAACTGGCTCACTTTTGCTGATTCAATTAATGGAGAATCCATAGAATAACTATGCACAGGCACTGTATCACTTATCAGTGTTAACGAAATGTCGTCAGGATTATCATGCACTAATTGAGTTAAGTTGGCAGTAATATCAGTACTTTGTTGCCACTGACAGGTTAATCCAAGCGGAGATAAGAAACTTTGTTCAAAGTTTGTGCTGAGTAAATAACAACGCTGCTCTGCACGTGTAACGGCGACATAGAGTAAACGTATAGTTTCAGCATACGCTTCATCAGCCATCGCTTGTTTAGCTTCTGGTGAAGCTGATAAACTTAACGTCAATTCCCCCTCTTGGTTATGATATTCAATCAATTGTAGTGATCGGGTACCAAATTTCAGTGGGTTTTTATGACGAGTTGCAAAAGGTACAAAAACCACTGGGTATTCAAGGCCTTTTGAACCATGTTGAGTAATAATACGAATTAAGTTTTCTTCACTTTCTAAACGCAGTTCACTTTCCAAGTCTGAATTTTCAGCCAAACTTTGTTGTTCAAACCAATACAACAACTCTTGTGGTTGTTTATGACGTTGACTAGCCGTTTGTAAAAGCTCAAATAAGTGCAATAAGTTAGTTAAGCAACGTTCACTATCGTCACCGGTGATCACCATATGATCATGCATTAATTTTAATGCCATGGTGATAAAACCTTTTTGTAACCATTCTTCACGAAGCTGGCTAAACAATACCTTTATCTCTTGCCAAGCCAAATCATCATTTTGCAATTGATAGAAGGCTGCTGCTGAGTAAGGTAATAATGGCGATACTAAACTTGCCGAGAATAAGCGTTCATTTTCTAAAAACAAAATGCCTTTCAAAATTTGTATCAGTTGTCTGGTTTGTTCGCTGTGGAGTAAATTAGCCCGATTACTTAAATATACCGAGGGTAGTCCTGCATTAAATAGCGCTTGTTTAACTTCCATGGCCTCAGCGCTATCACGCACTAATAACGCGATATCTTTTGCTTCAATGCTCTGTGTTTCATCATGATGACTAGGGCTGCTTAATAAGTGAATAATTTCATTAGCACACCAGATAGCCATTTCAGAGCGATAAGTCTGTTTAACGACATCTTTTCGATGAAAGGCTTCATCTTGAGGCATAAAGTGGACAAACCTTAATGCCGCTTCATTTTTATTGTGTAATTGTGCTGCTTTGATCGCATTAGGCGAAGGTTTAACTGGGTGATAAGCAATGTTATAACCAAAAATATCGTTAGCGTCTTTATTAAGCTCATTGCCGTAAAATAATCGGTTATAGCCATTAACCATCTGACAAGTGGAACGCCAATTGGTATCCATTAACCATTGATGGTCACAATCGGCTCGTGCTGTCATGTAAGCAAAAACATCTCCACCACGAAAGCCATATATAGCTTGTTTAGGATCACCGATCATCATTAAACCACCTTGTTGTCGGTGATAATAAATGCGTTTTAAAATGGCAAACTGCGCAGGATCGGTATCTTGAAATTCATCAATTAAGGCAAATGGATATTGCTTTGCCAATGACTGCGCCAATGAGGCACCCTGCTCTGACGTTAGATGGTTAGCTAAAGTGGAAATTAAATCATCAAAGGATAATAAATTAATTTGCTGCTTATCACGCTTCACTTGGGCACGAATTTTATAGATGCCTTGCTTAACTACCGCTAAAGCTTTCAGTTTTGCTAAATCCGTTAATAACGTTTGAGCTTTTTTCTTCACATTATTAACCGAAGCAAATATTTCCACTAACTCAATTTTTACTTTTGACTTACCAAAACGTCTGCCATCAAAAAATCCATCTGGCATTTTATCTTCAACATTGTGATGATCATCGATAGTTTTCTTTAACCACGCTAAAGTTTGCTCAAATTCGAAGGTGCGCTTTTCTTGTTCCGCAGGCTTTTTTCCATCCACTAAATGACTGAACAAAAATGTTTTGTGTGTGGATAGATCATCAATAGCCAAAGTAAGTTGCTTATTGAATTGTTCGATTAGTGAGGAGCTGCTGGTTAGGGTCAATGGGCAATCTTTATAGATTGCCTTAGAGAAGTGACTCAATAAACTATGCGGTACTGGCCAAAATTGCACTACTTGTAGGAACGCTTGCTCGTTTTCACTGGCAAGTTGGCGATACCAATCTTGTGTTGCTTGTAAGACTAATGATTGTTGATCACTTTCCATATTGGCGTTAAATGACACGCCACTTTCAAAAGCGTGCTGGGTTAAAACCGTCTTACAAAAGCCATGAATGGTATAAATTGCCGCTTCATCTAAAAAAAGTAGTGCTTGTTTTAAAAGTAATTTCGCTTGGTCATCATCAATTTGAGCCGCAATGCTTTGAAAGAAAGCATCACTCTCCTTCAAATATTGCCATTGATTTAGCGCTTGGCGGATAAAACTATCAATACGACCGCGAATTTCTTCTGTAGCGTCTTTAGTAAAAGTCATCACCAATATTTGTTGCACGGTAAGTCTGTTTTCCAACAATAACCGTAAATATATGCGAGTAATATTATGAGTTTTGCCTGTACCAGCACTGGCCTCAATTAGGTGAATACCGTTTAGAGGGACATCTTGAGCCACTAGGTTTTGAGCTAAATTTTTCACTTGTTCATTGCTCATTTAACTTGTTCCCGAGTGGTAATGATAGGCAAATATAATTCTTGAATTGATGAGAGAACATCTTCTAACGCTGGACATTGTCGCCAAAAATATTGGATATACGGGTCGTTACCAAAGGCAAAGCCATTGTTATCATCTGACCAAAATTTATCGAAATGGCTTTGCGTGAAAGATTTCGCTTTAAAAATATGCTCAGCTAAATCACCATTTAACAATAAGGCTTGTTGTTGCCCTAACAAATACACTTTTAACAGAGCAATAAGGTTGTCTTTAGCATCCGTTGCGTTATTGTCTTCGTTGCAAGCATAATAGTAATGCACTGGCTTTTGCCCTTTTGTATCAAAGTAATAACCATGGCTAGAATTAACTTTGGCCAGTGCTTGTGACTTCTGTTGTTTATCTAAATCAATACTTGCGAATGCAGTTTCACTTTGTTCTTCAAAGCCGACAACTGGATTTTGTTGTTGCCAAACTTGTAAAATCAAAAGATTAATATACAAAGCAAAGAAATCTTTGCCTTTAGGTAAACTACTGCGATAAGCAACTAATTGATTGTTAACCACCTGTATGCGTGTATCTAGATGTATTGATAAGTTACAAAGAGTATCGCTAGGATCAGTTAATGAACCGTCATTAACCCTACTGGCTTGGTGAGAAAACTCTAGCGTCACTTGAAGATCATAAATTTGCGCATTATCTGCATTATTTTCAACAATAAAGTCTGCTAACTTTTCACTATCATCGGTTAATTTTTTAATTAACCCCTCACTTTGTGGTAAGTGAGGAAAACGTCCAGATAATTGAGCTTGCTGTGTAGTGGTTGCAAAAACATCCTTTTTAAATTGCTGATAATCTTCTTGCTCATTATCAATCATCAATAATTGCTCAAGTACCTGTTGTTTATATAAATAACTGGTTAAGTGATCACAATCAAAAGGTTCGTCATCTGCCAACATTTGACTATTATTGTCCAAATACAGCGCTAATTGTTTTTGACCAAAATGACGAGAAGGATGCTGATAAAAACGAATAACATCATTAACATCAATTAACTGTGCTGTTGATTGCTCTAATAGACTATGCTCGGTGAAAGCACAATCTATCACTAAATGTTGACCATTATTTTGCTTCAAAGATTGTTCTTCATGCCCTATTCCGCTGCGCTTCTCCTGTAATGCTAACCATTTAGCATCAAAACCAGCATATTGTCCGAGGTAATTTTTTTCACTATAAGGCTGCATCGCAAGTTGACGAATGTCGCTATTATCATCTGAAAATAATTGCCAACCATAAGCCAGAGATAAATATTCCATCAGTTCTTTCAAGACAATAGATGGCTGCTTTTCATTATTATTTTTAATGTTTCGACCTTGATAACTAAGATATAAGGTTTGACGCGCTGAAATAATCGCTTCTAAAAATAAATACCTATCGTCACCGCGACGTGACCTATCTCCTAAGCGAAACGCCGACATCGCCATTAAATCAAAGCCAAGTGGTACTCTTTGTCGTGGATATTCACCGTCGTTTAAGCCTAGTACGGCAACAATTTTAAAGGGAATACTGCGCATCGGTAACATCGAGCAAAAGGTTACTTGCCCTACCATAAATTGCCGACCGGGATCTGGCTGACTGAAATGGCTATCTAAAAACTCTCTAACAATATTTAGTTCAAGGGCTTGTTCAAAATTTGCATGTTGACAATATTCAACCAAAGCTTCAATCGCTTGATAAATGGTAGTAAAATTTGTTTCTTGATTGTGTTCAAATAGTTCGCTTAATAGTTCGGATAAAAAACTGTGCCACTGGACTGGTGAACGCTTGCGGTTAAGAGCTTGGGTAAAATACTGTAATTGTTCAATAATGAGCATTAATTTACCTAAAAGAATGGCATCATTGCCCTCAATATCAGGTAGTACGAGTTTATTCTCATAAACTTCACTGTGATCAGAATAAGCAAAGCCTTGTAATAAACGCGATAATCCATAATGCCAGGTGAATTGTTCAGATAAGTTGGTAGTCTCTAGCAATTGTTGTTTATGTTTTTGGTCAAGTCCCCAATGAATACAGGCATTTTCGATCCAAACGGTAAATTTTTCGATATCTTCAAGCTGTAAATCAAATTTGTTTTGCATAGCCGGTAAACGTAGCCATGACAATATTTGACTCACTTGGAAACGACTATCGGGTAAGGTCAATAATTCAGAAAAAGCAGCTACGAGAGGATCCGCGTCTTTACTTATGCGATCAGCAATTGAGCATGGCAATGGCGGTATTTTATTATCTAAGTCTTGCCAACCCCGAGCAAAAACAGCATTAACATAGGGAGCATAATGTTCAACTTGAGGACACATCACTAATACATCTTTGGGTGTCAGCTCATCATGGTTATTAAATTGATGTAATAACCAATCATGTAATCCTTGTACTTCGCGTAACGCACTATGTGAACTGGTTACAACAATTGAATCATCAACAAGTGTTTGTGGTGACTGACGAGCATCCTTTAAGGTTAAAATATCATCTTGTAATTGTGATAATACCGAAGGTTGAAAAACTTCTGTTTGTTCATTTTTTTCGTCATAGACGGAAGAAAATGCTTCAATATTAAAGGTACTGTATTGTTGTAACAGTGAGAGGAACTCACGTCCTTGTTGACCTAAATTAGCCAGCAGTGGGTTACCAACAGATTCACTGATTTCTTGATGATTATCAGTCCACTTAGCAATTAATTTGATCGCTTGCTTCTCAGAAACAATATCGCCCCAGTAGGTAAAACAAGGATTAAGGTGGAAAAAGTGTACTTCGGTGTACTTACTTAAATGATGGACAAAAGACAACCACATAGGAGCCATAGCATTTATACCAAAAAAGCATAACCTTTTAGGCAGCAAATGAATTAAGTTCTCTAGGTTTTGTTGTGCTTGTTCAACGAACTTCAGCGGATTATAGGATTGTTCTTTTATAAGCATTTGCCAAAGTTTGGCTTGCCATTTTTCAGTGATGGCAAAATCAGCATTTTCCTGTTCGTTGATATTTATTTTGTTTTCATGCCATGCATCAATCCAATCAGGCCTAAAAACCAAGTACTGCTCAAATAAGTCAGCTAATTGACAAGAAAGTTGATAGCGCTTTAAATTGTATTGTGAACTTTCATTCTGCTGATTGTTGTTATGATACTGAGTTTTTACAGCTTCATTTTCATTGTTTCCAGTAGCAGACCAATAGCGGGTAACATCGGAAAAATCGCTATCATTTATAATGATTTCTGTTGCTAGTAATTGATATATCCGCCAACAAAGTGCTTCTCTAGAAAATGGTGTTTGATCTAACTCCCCCTCTTTACCAGTAAGACTTCTAAGCAGTTTCCAAAGATATTGTGCTGGTAACGCGTAATCAACATTGAAGCTAATTCCACGTGTTTGAGCTAATGACATATTGAGCCAATGCTGCATGCCAGCATTTTGTACAATAAACACTTCTTTAGAGAAAATAGGTAAAGGAGATATTTGCTGAATTCTATCAACAAGTGCCAACAAGTTTTCCATTTTGTTGGCTGGATAAAGGTAGATCAACCGCTAGCCCTTAAGGGTGACTTTTAATTAACAAATTTAATCACATTGATGGGCAGATCACTAGTAAATTAGTGATATTTAAATAATAGTTTTCGGGCTAATATTTATTTCGATTACTTAATGAAATCTAAGTGGATTTGGAATGTATCACCAATAATAGGTAAGCGGTATCGGTGCCCTAAAACAGCATGGTACAGACCAATGAACCAAGCGATCATAACTCCAACAGCTAATAACCAACCAATAAGTGGAATAAAGGCTAAAATAGCCCCTGTTAAAATGAGGCCTAGTGATTGTCGTAAATGAAACCGAGCAAGTGAAGAACTATGATTTCCATATAAAAAGGCAGCGAGTAGCCAGCCTACTACGGTTAAATAAGATAAAACTGAAACAACCCGAACCATATCATATTGCAAACGACTATCTGAGTGGTAATGCATTAAAACGACTCCTAATAAATATCAATCCCTTGCTATAAATTTAGTCGCGAATGTTGTACTGATCAAATAGAGAATTTCGAAATTATATAAATATATAGTGCGATTTTCCCTTAACACTATTATTTATAACCGTTATATTTTCATATAATCTTTTGTTATGAATCTCATGTTATTAATTGCACAACCAGACAATACCTTTATATAAGCGACCTGTAGAGAATGAATAAAGTCATTTGATTTGCTTTAATTGCTGTAGTTGCTGTTTCATGATGTTAACTGTTTGTTGTTGCTGGTTTTCTATTTGTTGAGGTGTTTGATTAGCTGATTTATTTTTATATTGTAATTGTTCGAAGCCATCTAAAATGCTGCGGTAGTGAATGCCAAGTTTACTATTATAATCGCCAACCTGCTGGCAAAATTGGGCTGTAGAAGCGGTATTATCTTTCACTAATCCTAAACGAGCTAAATATCGTTCAGCTTGTAGTAAATAACTAACCCAAACCACAGGTTTTGTTTTACGCCGTTTAAACTGTTGAGAAACCCAAATACTCGCGGCCATAAAAATAAATGACAAAGCAATAATTATCGCAGACTTAATATCAGCTTTATCTCCAAGCCAATCCTTCATTAATTTATTCTGTTTATCTTGGGAGTAATTAATGACTAATTTGGTCCACTGGTAATCTAAAGCATCTAATTGCATGCGAATTTGGTTAAGCCAAGCAACACTTGCTAAATTACTAAAGGCCGATGAAAATGCTTGTTGCTCTGATAAAAGTTGCTCAGAGAACCCTTGTTCAACACGTCTTGGATCAACTGCAGAGGTCGGGTCTATTCGTACCCAACCTCGACCCGCTAACCACACCTCACTCCACGCATGAGCGTCACGCTGATACACACTATAATAGTTACCTTGTTGATTATATTCACCGCCTAAATATCCTAAAACCAATCGTGCTGGTATACCCGCCGTTCTCATCAAAAAGGTAAAGCTACTGGCATAATGTTCACAAAACCCTGCTTTAGTAGTAAAAAAGAATTCATCTAAACTATTATTATTTAACCTTGGAGGGCTTAATGTATATCGATAATTTTGTTGTCTAAAGCGAGTTAATACGGCTTGAATAATTGCACTATCGTCATGCTGGAATTTGGCTCTTAATTCAGCACCGTAGACTCTCAGCTCAGAATTAGATGAAGCATCAACTTCTTTGTACTGGCTTTTTTTGTCAGCAGGAATCAGTAAGTTAAGTGGACTTTGTAAATAACTTGTCACTTGATATGAAAGTAATTGGCTGACTTTTTCTTGACTGAACAAAGTATGATCAAGCAATTGGTAAACACGTTTATTATGTTTAACATTTTCAAGTTTTGCGATATCTAGGGCAAACAGCCAATGTTGGTAACTAGGTTCAGCAATGACTTGATATCCAACCCCCTGTTCGTTTTGATTAAACTCAATTTTATTTTTAATTAACAGAGAGGAATGCGAAGGTATACTGGCTTGTCTACTCGGCGTTTTCTTCTTACGCCAATGGGTCCCATCAAAGTTATCAAGAACAAGTGTACGCCAATACATTTGCTCATAAGCAGGCGCTACACCGTCAAATTCAACTCTAAAAGCTAATTCATTTGATCTAGCCAAATGTGCAATATCGCCAATGGCAACATTATCACTAAGCCCCGTGGTTGCGGAACTTGCAGCCGGCATTTGCCAAAATGGAGGGATTTTAGGGAAAACCACAAATAAGATAATGGCCAAAGGTAGACTTTGAAATAATAGTTTCGCTGCAAATCCAAGTTGATAAAATAGTATTTTCTTTTCAGAAAACCAACAAAGCAAAAAAGCTATATTGATGATAAGCAGTACAAAAATCACCATAGCGAAATAAATTGAATATTGAAAAATAAGTGAGGTTGCTAAGACTATAAAACCTAATATCACTAATTGGTAAAAGTCTTTGCGAGAGCCTAATTCGAAGGGTTTTAATAAGTAGGCAAAACACAACAAGTGCAACATGCTTAATAATAAACCAAGTTCTTTTCCTGATAAAAAAAGTAATAAGCAGCCAACAATCGCAATCAACAATTTGAGTATACGGCTGGGCTTTTTAACGACTTTCAAATATATAGTACTATGCCAAACAAAGCATAAGCTCGCCAAAGCAACAAACCAGCCAGCAAGTTCAGTACTTAAGGTTAATAGATTACATAACTGAATAACAATGAGTGACAAAGCCATAGTTTTCGGCAAAGTGAATACCGCTATATTCAATGTACTTTTAGTTTTCAACTGTTCTGCCCCAAGGAATTAGACATAGTTGGCTAATGCCTTTAAACAATGAGTTAAGTGTTGTTGTCCTTTTGAGGCAGGTATTAACAGTGTGTCTAATTCAACACCATATTCTTGTTCCGTTTGGTGCAATTGCAAAATTAAGTAAGATAAGTGCCTTAATTTAACTTCATTATTAATAGCAGGCATATCTTTCAAAGATATAAGTTGTTTTTCATTAATATTATCTTGATAGCGTTTGCTTAACCACTGCCCCGTTTTAGCCATTTGTTTCCAAGCGACTTGATTAAGAGATTCTCCTATACGGTAAGCACGTAGTTCAAAAAAATCTTCACCACTAAAAGGCTGACTTGAGTTTTCAAAATGATTAGGTTCTCGTTGTTTGTCACCACCAACGGATGTTACTGGATGACAAAATAATGGCTGTGGACTAACAATCACTTCAAGATCAAACTGTAGCTTTGTCCAGCACCGAAATAAGCCTAATGGATACTCGCTGATTAATTTTAGTCTACCGAGTGAATGAATCCCTCTTTTATCAAACTTAACGGCTATCTTAAGCAGTTTCTCTTGTTTTAAGGCGATGACTTCATGTGATTGATGACCTTCAAAACTGAGTTGGAAAGACTGCTTAAATTGTTCAGTGTCAATTCGAATATCAATCAAAATTTGTTCATCAGTAAAACCTTGATACTCTCCTTTCGCCGCTACATTTAAACCTAATAAATTAATAAAACAATACAGCATTGCGGTAACAAACAAACTGCTGAAAAAGTAACTTAATAGAATGATTAAATTGTTTTGATAATTAGTACCGAGAATGAATAACAATAAAACAAATAATAAATAGCTAAAGCCGAACTTCGAAGGTAGGATAAATATATTGCGTTGGGATAATGTTTGTCTGTTAGTACTGGGCATACGCCTTTTTAACCAAGCATTAAAGCGTGTTTGTATAATTTTCCCAATATAGTCTTTCATTTGGTCATACATAATTTAATTTGAAATACCTACTGACTTTATCAATACCAAGTGGCCAAACGGCTCGCCTTCGCTACTTATTGAAAAGGTTGTTCACTGTTTACTTTACTGAGTAATTGTTGAGAATAAGACGCTGAATCATTGGGTCTTTGGTATTTACTGCCTACGAGTCGATGTTCACAAACCGATGAAAATACTGCTTTTATATCATCAGGCAATAAGTGTTCTCTTTGATGGATAAATGCCCAAGCTTTTGCTGCTGCAATTAATGATTTTCCTGCTCTAGGTGAAAGTGGATTTACCGTAAACTCACCATTACGGCTTAATTGAAATAAAGCAATAACATAATCAAGTATCGCTTCTGAAACATAAACATCGGCTACCTTGCTTTGCATCTGTACTAATTGTTCAGTGTTAATTTTCGCTTCAATGGCTGAGAAAACCGAATTGCCATGTTCACTTAATAGTATTTTTTTTTCTGCGTTAATATCAGGGAACCCTAATGAAATTCGCATCATAAACCTATCAAGTTGCGACTCAGGTAAAGGGTAAGTCCCGGCATGATACATCGGGTTCTGGGTCGCAATAACAAAAAATGGCAAAGGTAAATGGTGAGTAGTTCCATCAATACTTACCCTATTTTCTTCCATTGCCTCTAATAATGCACTTTGTGTTTTAGGGCTTGCACGGTTGATCTCGTCAGCTAATACGACTTGATTGAATATTGGCCCCTGATGCAAAGAAAATGATTGTTTATTTTGATCAAAAATAGAGACACCAATAACATCTGAAGGTAATAAATCGCTAGTAAATTGCACTCTTTGATAGCTTAACCCCAACGAAGAGGCCAACATATGCGCTAAGGTAGTTTTACCCATTCCCGGTAAATCTTCTATCAGTAAATGCCCTTTAGCGAGTAAACAAGCTAATGATAGTTTTATTTGTTCTGGTTTGCCGATAACAATATTTTGAATTTGTTGAAGAATACCAGACACTAATGATTGCATAAAACTAACTCCTTCTTAAATAGCGATACCAATTAAGTTATGGGTGTATTAACTGTAATGAGCAAAACGATGAGTCACTATATCTTATCCAGATGTGACTTAAAATACGGATTTGAGATTGCATAAAAATGCAGTTACTTGTTATTGAAAACCAATAGGCCATTGAACTGCCTATTTAAATAAATATAAGTACCAAAGAATAAAGATTGAAATGTTCCTATTTAGCCACTGTACCTTTTAACAATTATTCGCTAACTTTATGTCTAAAGACTTGTGATTTTCAAAATTGTCAAACTGATCTTTAAAGAGGTTTATATTACTATTTAGTGCATCACTAACGACTTGCGCCTCAACGGGTTTAGAAAAATAATAACCTTGAATATTATCAACTTGGTTGTTCTCTAAAAAAGTTAATTGTTCAACAGTTTCTGCTCCTTCAGCAATGACTTGGATAGACATGGTTTTAGAAATTGCCAAAATAGTTCGGATAAGCTCTTCATCTTGTTCATCTTTACCAATATCTTTAATAAAACTGCGATCAATTTTAATGACATCTACCGGCATTTTTCTAAGATAATCTAAAGAAGAGTGCCCTGTACCAAAATCATCAATAGAAATTTTTACACCTAATTGATGAATCTTTTCAAGCTCAGAGAAAAATACGTTTTGATCGTCAAATGTTGCTGTTTCAGTGACTTCTATTTCAATATGCTTAGGTTTTATACCAAAAGTACGAATTGATTTAACAAGCTGCTCTCTAAATTCACTTGTCCCCAATTGCCTTACCGATACATTTATGGCTGTTACCATGCCATTAAAATACGGCATGGTTTGCCATTGTGAAATTTGTTGGCAAACCTTGTTTAATATCCAATTTCCAAGTTCAATTATTTGACCTGTTTGTTCTGCAATAGGGATAAAAGTATCTGGAGAAATCATCTTGCCGTCTAGTGTCGACCAACGGATTAGCGCTTCGCAGCCAACCATATTTTTCTTTAATAATGAAATCTTTGGTTGATAAAGCAAGGTAAGTTCATTATTTAATATTGCTTTGGATAATAGCATTTGCACCCGTTGATTTTTTTCTGCTTTCTCTTGCATCTCTTTGGCAAAAAATTGAAAGTTATTACGCCCTTCTGACTTTGCCTCATACATCGCAGTATCCGCTGCTTTTAATAACCCGTCCATATCCATTGAGAGTGGGTCAAAAAAGGCAATACCAATACTGGTACTAACTTCTATTTTATTGCTATTGAGCTCTAATGGTTCCGATACCGCATTGAGAATCTTTTGTGCAACGTTTACCACATTAATATCTGTAGGGATGTCTTGTAAGATGATTGCAAATTCATCACCACCCAGGCGAGAGATGAGATCTCCTTCTCTTAAGGTATCGGAGAGTTTCTGGCTGATTGTTTGCAGTAATAGGTCGCCTACGTCGTGTCCGTATTGGTCATTAATAAATTTAAAATGATCTATATCTAGACACATCACTGCGAGGGTTGCTCCGGTGCGTTGTACTCTAATGATCGAATTTCTTAGGGTGTCATGAAAAAAAGCCCTATTTGAAATATTTGTTAAGTAATCAAAATTGGCCAAGTGGAGTAATTTTTCTTCTGTTTCTTTTTCTTGTGTTGTGTCTTTAAAAGTTAATACTGCACCATCTATTTCACCATTAAGATCTTTTGTTACATCACAAGTATAATCGGAATGAAATGTCTTACCTGCTAATGATTTCCAAGGGCCACTCCCTTTTAAACTAACTCGGCCTTCAGTACTAGAATAATAGAACCTTGATGACAAAATATCTAACAACTCTCCATTTGAATCCATGGGGTTATGATTTTCATTGATATCATGTTTATTGAACACTAAAAAGTCTTGTAATTTACATGACAGGTTATCTGTATCAATACTTAATAAAGCGAGCGCCTTTGGGTTGGCAAAAGTGATATTTCCATCTAAGTCGATACCTAAAATCCCTTCACTGACGCTATTGAGTAATATGTTCAAGCGTGCCGTTGAGTCTTCGGCGATTCGGCGATGTTCATCTAAAGTAATAAACTGTGCAACTTTATTGGTAAGGATCACATCGTTAACCGGTTTAGTGACAAAATCAACAGCACCGGCATCATAAGACTTTTGCAGCGCATCACTTTCGTTGTCATTGCTTGTCACCATAACGATGGGGATATGTTTGAATTTTTGACGACTGTTGATTAGACGTACCACTTCATAGCCTTTCATCCCTGGCATTTCGATATCCATCAAAATTACGGCAAAATCATAATTAAGCACTTTATTAAGGGCTTCTTTTCCTGACGACGCGTGAATGATAGTGATATTTAGAGGAGATAGAATGTATTCAAGTACATTACGTTGACTGGCAACATCGTCAACAATCAGCACATTACTTTTCTTCAACTTGGCCATTCTATCTCAAATCCATTTTTGTAAGAGTCTATAATTATAGGTATTAATCACCTATTCGCTAATTTATTAAAGAGAAAACGTCGAATTATTCTAGTGATAATTCATCTGAAAAATAATTATTTGAAATTTAAGGTACCTTAGGATAAAAGTACCTCATTGAAACTTGAAGAGTATTGCTGTCCTAATAAGTAATGGATATCTTGAGTAAAGCTTAATACTTGTTAATTACGCAAATGATTCATTAATCTTTTAAATTCTTCTTTATCAACAGTCCCACACCCCATTGATTGGTCGCATTTTCTTCCTAAGATCCTAGTACCAGTACCCGCTACTTTATCTGGCGTTGTTACAGCAAACATTTCGAATTGTTGTTCAAAAATACTACTAAGTGTTGGTCCTGAAACAGAAATAACTTCCATATCCCCTACGGGAAAATGAATTGAGCTCGGTTTCTCCTGTTTGTTAACCTTTACAGTCGTTACCATTTTCGTTATTGGCTTATCTAATATAGCCTGAGTTAAACTTGGGAAGTTTTCTTTGGAAAGGCTTTGTTTATCTTTAAGGTAATCAATAAAGGGTTCGATCATCTGATGTTTAAAGTTATAAGATCTGGTTAAATATTCATCTGCATAATCTAAATCTCTTTTCCCGAAACTCTTACTGTAATAAATCATACCGAGTAAGAGTTCAGCGTCTGGGTGATTATTTCTTGCAGCCTTCCTTAAATACTTAATTGCTTGGTCAATATCTTTTAAACTTGGTTCGTTTAAATAAAGTAGTCCAGCCTTTAACGGGGCAATAAAAGAGCCATATTTTGCTGCTTTCTTAAATTGACTAAGAGATTTAACTAAATCTTTATCTGTACCGTAACCGTGATAATAAAACTCTCCTAATGCAGACATTGCATCGGCATAGCCATAACGAGCAAATTTTTTATATTGTTTAAAATATTGTTGACATTTTGCCGTATCACAAGCCTCTATCTTTGCGGCGAAACTAGTGATTGAAAATAAGGTTAAGAACAAAGTTAGAGACAAACAAATTAATTTCATAATATATCCTTTTGTTTATATGTATGTTTTTCAATAAAAATAGTTAAGCGTATTATTAAATACTCTTTTAATAGTGGATATACAGGAAGGATTAATATTTGTTATTAAAAATATAAGTAATTAGCCTCCATTCCACACTTAATCTCAATAGACTATTACAGAAATTTGTCACACTATCAAATTGATTTGACTCTTTTAAAACAGTATTTTGTATGATGCAACCCCTCTTACATTATCTGTAGCAATTGAATATACTGCCAACAAGTTTAATTGAGTATTAATAAGAATTAACTCTTATTAAAATAATCAGTTAGAGTAATTTCTGAACATTCGACTAGTGGATTAAGATTGTAAAAACAATGCGTTATATTTTTAGTGGTTTTGAGTTTAACAGCACAAGTTTAGTGCTGACCAAAAATGGTCAGGCATTAAGTATTCGACACAATGAAGCCAAAGTATTAGCAGCACTGCTTGAAGACACAGATAAAGTCTTAAGCAAAGAAGATATTTTATCCGCTGTTTGGCAGGATAAAGTAGTTTCTGAGCAGGCAGTTTTTCAAAATATCAGCCATTTACGTAATATTTTTGGCAATGAGGCGATAAAAACCTTTGCTAAACGAGGCTATCAGTGGCAAATAAAAGCAAAAGCGATATCATCTGCTACTCAATCTTCAGTTACACCTATAAACACTTCAGTACAGGCAAACTTAGCTAAAAAGGATCAGGTTAAGACATCGCATTGGTTAATTGGGGCATTGGTGAGTGTCATAATTGGAATGTTTGCTGTGCTAAATTACACAGGAGAATCCATAGATGAGGCTACCGACAATAAAATAGAAATAGCTTATATTCCATTTACTAACGCTCAAGATAATTCGGTCCTAAACTTTGAAGATAATCACACCTTTAATTTCTCCAAAATCACACACCTAGATACTGCACAATTCGAAGTTGTCGCCGAACTTGAATACCCTAATTTGGTCAATACTCATCCATTAATATTAACAGGTCAAATTCGAGTGCATCAACAGCACTTCTATCTAGACTTTCTCTTAAAGGGTCCTTTTGCGGATTGGTCTGGACAATTATCGGGCATTAGCAAAGATGATGTTATCAAACAACTTCACGTTCATTTACAGCAAAGCTTTATTTATGACATTTTAAGCAACCCACAAGCACCTGAACTTAAACAAGCAAATTTATCAATTGCTCATCAAAAGTCACCGGATGATCTGATAAACCTAGATAAATTAATTAATATTTACATAGAAATGACAGAATTTGAGAAAGCAATTGTATTGGCTGAAAAACTCGCGGATCTAGCTACTAAGCAAAAGAAGCCACAACATGTAGGTAATGCTTTGCTTTTTCAGAGCAAATTATTAACGCAGAAAGAGCTTTACGATTTAAGTGCTCATAAACTCACCTCAGCTATTGAACAATTTGAAAAAATAGCTGATTTAAAACGACAGGCAGACGCTTGGTTTGCACATTCTTGGTTAGATCATCAGCATGAAGATTATCCTGCAGTTAAAACAAGTTTACTAAAATCAGCGAAGCTATCACTTTCTGCCAAAGACATACCACGTGAGTTAGACGCCCTTACTTACCTATCAGTTATGGCTCATAAAAATAAGCAAGAAACCGACAAATACCTTTATTTGCAACTAGCTGAAAATAAGATGAAGGAATATAATCTGCCGATATACCATTTTGCAAAAATACCCTTTCATTATGCTATTTTCGCGACCAAACAAATGGATAAAGAACCACATTTTGAACAAGTGCTAGAATTTACCAAGTTAACACCGGATCACTGGGTAGCACAAAGTAGTCGGCAAGACCTGATGAAACATTACATTAAGCTCAATCGACTAGAAGATGCACAAGTACTCGTCGATGATTTAAAAACAGATACCCCTGAAAATTCATACCTAAAAACGTTATTAGCACATGCGAAAAAGCAAACCGATATTTTTAATCAACTTGCACAACATACTTTTGAGCTAGCTCAACTTTCTGGTAGGCGCTACCTTAGTTTAGATGTTGCATTATTATTGTGCAGTGAGCCTGACATGCTCATAAATTACGACTTCTATTCACAATACATACATGAGAATTCCACTAAACATTGGCGGCGGTTAAATAAAAATCAATTAGTAGCGCTTAACCTTTAATCGCATTTGTCTTATGCTTTCAATAAAAATTAAGGCAACAATATGCTGCCTTAATTTTATGGATTAAATTGCGCTAATATCAAACCAATTTAACTTCCAATTATTATCAAGCGACTTCAATGTTATTTTATTTTTACCTTCTTTAAGATAAATGGTGCCACCTTTCTGGGTTTGCCATTCATGATAGCCACCTGTTTGTACCAGATTTTCAACAATGGTTTCTTTATCATTTACTAATACTTTAAAACCTTTGGTATCTCTTGGACTAGCGACACGGTAATCAAGAGTATATTCACCTGACTTAGCCACTTCAATTTGATAAGTAATTTCTGCGGTATCTGATATGCCACCTGGCCCTGTCAGATTAAATTTACCATCGACATCTGAAGTTCGCGTGACACTTGTACCACTAATTTCTAATGCGCCTTCCGCTTCCATTCTACCCGGCACTTGTCCCCATGGGGCTTTAGTTGTCACGGTATCACTGTAATCACTTTGTTGATGATTCCTTACGGCAACAACAGTATATTCATATTTCAAGCCATCGACATTTGCATCTTTATACGTTGTTCCAATCACGTTAGAAGCCATTAACTTAAACAAGCTGCCGACTGCTGCGTTGCGATAAATACGATAATTTTCAACATCGTCTTGCTCACTTTTATCCCATTTTAATGTAACTAAACCATCCTGTTGATTTATTGTTAGATTTGTCACTTTATCTGGGTATGGCGTTATAGCATCACGTCTTAATTGCTCGTTATGCTGGGCAACCTTCAAATCATTAGTAAATTGACGAGTAGTAGTTGATGCTTCAGGTGTTTTACCATCTAATGCGATTCTGAAACCTTCAACACCGCCGACAAAATCTGTTTCAATTCCGCCTCGGTTACTGGTTGAAAAGGTATTCCAATGCCAGCTGCCACCACGTGTAACACGTGTTTTACATACGTCGTCAATCAATGCATCACCATTAGTTGGGGCATTCTTATAATTTTCTTGGTAACAGTCCGCTATATACTCCATTAGGTTGCTGATCATGTCATGAAGACCAAAAGGGTTTGGTTTATACATGCCAACGATACTCGCGTATGCAGAATGATCTACGCAGTCTGATTTACCATTAGCAAAATTGACATAACTAGTATTTGCATCACGCTGGAGAATATTTTCGCCCGCTAAATCAGCCGTATTTTCGTATTGACAAACTAAGGTTTGATCTTCATCTTCACCAAAATAAAATTTACTGCTGGTTCCTGCTTTTGCAGCATATTCCCACTCAGACTCACTTGGTAAGCGATAAGGTCGACCTGTTTCTTTGGCTAACCATTGGGTATAAGCATTTGCGGCATTCCAACCTAAACAGTTTACTGGTTGATAATCACTCGTGGTGAGTGAATTATTTTCCCAGCTCCCTTCTGTTCCACCTTTAGAAAACCAACTATTAAGTTGGTGATAACATTGTGTTGGCATTTCATAACCTGTGGCATCGATGAAACGTCTAAATTCTTTTACGGTGACTTCATATTTACCAAGACTAAATTCAGGGACATTGACCTTATGAATTGGCTGCCTATTCTCCTCACTGTTATCCCCCATTTGAAAACTTCCGGCAGGAATAGTCACCATAATAGGCTCTATTGGATGATTGTTTGATCCGGCATAAAGATTGTAACTGGTGATAGTTAAACACAATGGAATGATTAGTTTATTTATTTTCATTTGAGCTTCCTTCTTAAAGAGATGGCAAGCATGATTAAATCAACAAGGATATTCTTATTAAAAACCTATATATTGATGAAAATAGAAAAATCATAGAATTAACATTTTAAAAAACTTTGGTATATCACTGTTTTATATGCATTATTTTACAGTTGAAATAATTTATTAAAAAAGAACAATCGAGGTGATTACAAGAAATTACGACTTTAAAGAAAATTAAACCCGAACAATTATTCTTAATCAATGATTGTTCGAGTTAAGAAGGTATTAATTGGTATTCTTTTATTTGTCCTGTGACGACTCAAGATTATTAATAAATTGGGCCATCTCAATTAAACGCTCGCCAACAATAAAACCAATCGTACGTTTAACCCAAGGAGTATCAATATTCTTGTAATGTAACTTGCATACAAGCCAAAGAGTTACAGTAAGTAAAAATAACGATGATATTGAGTAAAAAATTACCATCTTAGACGCTAAGTGTTGATATAAATCAACGCTAAACAAGACATCAAAACCGAAAAACACATATGTCATATAAAACGGTACGGATAACAATATTAATTTTGTTAATTGTAATTTATGTAAACATACAGCGAAGATATTTTTCTGTAAGGTACTAACAGGCGCCGCGTAATCAAGATTCGAAATTAAAACGATTTGACCAATATTTCCAGCTAAGCCAATAATCGCAAATACATTGAGGATAAATGCCGACACCTTTGGTGCTGAAACAGTAAAATCAGCAACAATGTACTGCCACAATGACACAATAATAAAAAAGAAAAATATCGATTCTATGATCCGTGCTACTTTCATCTTAGCCAAGTTATCTATTTGTTTATTAATCTTAATGCCAGATATTACAGTTTGATTAATTTCGATTGCAGCATCTGTTGTAGGAGTATGCTGCTGCCATGTATTTTTTAAGTCATCTAAGTTCATTTTAAGACTCCTGTGCTTGAAATTGATTTTTTAATGTTTCTTTAATTCGGTTTATGCGCGTTGCGACATTGGTTTTACTGATCCCTAAACTATTGGCAATATTCTCATAGGGTTCATTCTCTAAATACAGCAACATTATCGCTTTGTTTACCTTGTCCAGTTGACTAATAAATCGATATAATTGGTTTACTTCTTCACTTTTATCATCATTTTGAAAGTCAGCAATATGAATAAGATCAACATCATCGACAGTGTTTTTATCCTGTCGACGGCTATCTTGTCGATAATATGAGATAGCAACATTCAAGGCTATTCGGTACATCCAAGTTGAAAACTTGTATTCTGGATTATAGTTATCAAATGAAAGCCACATGGTAGTTAGTATTTCTTGAGCAAGATCTTGTCTATCATCTTGCCCTTGGCAATATGAATTAACTATTTTATAAATAATCCCTTTATGTTTATCCATAATCTGGGAAAATAATTGCTCTTTAGTTAAATCCATT